>Ga0181593_10000004_pt1 | contig 276681 bp, 233 predicted proteins | sample 071ome_19_FD_133756 | JGI IMG/M metagenome (GOLD analysis project Ga0181593, IMG submission 133756) | Coastal salt marsh microbial communities from the Groves Creek Marsh, Skidaway Island, Georgia - 071413AT metaG (megahit assembly) | ecosystem: Environmental > Aquatic > Marine > Intertidal... | reverse complement strand
TGCCATCACAGATGATGCTACGGTAGCTATGCAGGCTGCGGCCGCTGCGGCCGCAACGACAACAATCACGGCCAACCCGATTGCCATTACGGCCGATGGCCAGTCGACGTCGACCATCACGGTTCAGGCCAAGGATGCCAACGGCAACAACCTAGCCGCAGGCGGCGACGCTGTCGTGCTCGCCACGACCCTTGGCGCACTAGGCGCCATAGCAGATAATAATGATGGTACGTATACGGCTACGTTGACAGCAGGTGTTGTTGCTGGCACCGCTACCATAACGGGCACCATCAATGGCGCTGCCATCACCGATGATGCGGATGTAACGCTCAATGTGGGTGCAGCAGGCTCGAGTGTTAGTTTGGTACAAACTTCGACCACGCCGGACGGTGATTCTGTTTACACAATAACCATTGCGGTTACAGATAGTGATGGTAACAATGTCGGCACAGGCGGCGACGACGTTTCGATCGCTTCTACAGTGGGAGTAGTGAGTGAGGTTATTGACAATCAAGACGGAACCTACACTGCGACATTAACGACTTCCCCTCAAGAAGGTATGGCTGTCATAACAATTACCGTCAACGGAGCTGACAACAGCACTAGTACTGAAGTAACACTGGGACCTGGCGATGCAAATGCCGGGAGGACTACAATATCTGCAAATCCCTTATCCATCGTTGCTGATGGCCAGTCGACATCAACGATCACTATTCAAGCCAAAGACGCTGATGGACATAATTTAGCTGATGGTGGAGATGCAGTTGTCCTAGCAACTACGTTAGGGTCGCTTGGTAGCGTAGTGGATAACCTAGATGGTACTTACACAGCAACCTTAACGGCGGGGCTGCAGGCAGGTACAGCCCAGATAGTTGGTTTCATTAATTCGGACCTAATATCATCAACAGCTCAGATCTCATTCACTGAGCCAAACAGTGCTCCCGTCGCAGTTATAGAGGCCTCAGTTACGAGTGGGCGGGCACCTCTGGAAGTAATATTAGATGGTCATTCATCCTCGGATGCGAACGGCGATCTCCTGACTTATGAATGGGATCTAGGAGATGGTACCTCCTCACAGGAGATATTGATCACTCATATTTTTGAGGAAGGAATATTCGACGTTCTCTTGGTTGTATCTGATGGCAATCTTACTGATTCAGCTAGTGTAATAATCGAAGTCGATATGGCGAATATCGCTCCAGAGGCGGTAATAACCGCTTCTTCTTATGTAGGGCAAGCGCCTTTTCTCGTGGATTTTTCAGCAAGTGCGTCCTCAGATGCCAATGGAGACTCTTTGGGATTTTCTTGGGATATGGGAGATGGTGCTACTCGCATCGGCGAATCTGTTTCTCATACGTACGGTGCACCGGGTCTTTTTACAGTCGTATTAACCGTCACTGATGGTAGCCTATCTGACAACGCCGAAGCTGAGATTAGTGTGGCATCAGGCGTATCGGTTGAAGATTCAAAATTGCCAGCGGAAGTTGTTTTGAAGGCCATCTACCCCAACCCCTTCAATCTTACCACAATGGTCACTTACGGCTTGCCTTCAGCTTCTAAAGTACGTATTACCGCCACAGATCTACTTGGTAGGCAGGTGGCTACACTCGTAGCAGGCGACATGAAGGCAGCAGGGTATCACACGGTCCAGCTCAACGCTGACGGCCTTGCTTCAGGCACATACCTCATCTTAATAGAAGCAGGGGACTTTGTGGCTTCGCAACAGGTGGTTTTATTGAAATAGCACGCGCATTGCTTACGGGGTTGTCCCGCGCGCGACCAATCAACCAACCAATGTCACTTGACCTATTAGATTCGGACTTTGAGACCGAGGCTCGATTATTTGGTCGTGCCTTCGACCTGGATTCTCAGCATTAAAAGATGCTGGCTCTTCTTATCCGCGCTACAAGTTTTCAGTGCAAGACTTACTGCAGCCATACTGCGTACCTACTAATTGAGGTTACGTTATAGGTTAACAAAAACACGGTATCATTGGGTAGCACTAATTATCCATGGATATAAAAAAAGGCCTCCAGGGTATCCTGAAGGCCTTTTTTAGTTGTCAACGCGTATCAGCGCAGATCATAAATGTGCCCAGGACTGGAGTCGAACCAGCACGTCCTTGCGGACACCGCCCCCTCAAGACGGCGCGTCTACCTATTCCGCCACCTGGGCCACAACCAGGTCTTCATTCAGCGAAGCCGAGGAAGACAAGGACGCAAAGGTACGCAATCAGCACACATTCGGGAACGACCTGATGTCATTTCATTTACACTTCAACCCGTTACAATCCCCCAGACCACGATTTCCTCCATGATCAGAGTCCGAACGGCCCCTATTTTGTTGCTGTTTGTCGCCCTGACCGTGCCATCCGCGGCGCAGGACAGCACCCCCGAATCGCTGGTCGAAGTCGCGCCTCTTGATTCCATTCGCAATTGGGTGCCCATTTCTGAGCATCTTTTCACTGGGGGGCAGGTAGCCAATGAACAAGTACCGCTGCTCGCAGATCTAGGGGTCCAGACGGTGATCAATCTGGCAACCCCCCGGCAGGAGGTGAATGGTCAGGAAGGATTTCATGTAGCGTCCTCAGGAATGACGTATGTCAATATTCCAGTGGTGTGGCAGGAGCCGACCTTGGAAGATGTAGATCAGTTTTTTCGCGTGATGAAAGCGAATGAAGGGCGGACGGTGTACGTCCATTGTGTGGCCAACTTCCGTGGCTCTGCATTCACGTTTCTCTATCGCGTCCTGGTCGAAGGAATCCCGGAAGACGAGGCCCGTAAAGACATGGAAGCCATCTGGGATCCCGTTGACTACCCTGCATGGGATGCACTTATCAATCAGGCATTGACCCGTCCTCGATTCCAAAATGAATAGAACGATCTCTTCCTTTGTTGCGCTCCTCGTCCTATGGTTGGCCGCCGTTCCGGTGTTTGCACAGGAATCGTCGGAGGCACCGGTTGATTCCATCCTCAATTGGCGCGTGATCAGCTCCGACCTGTACACGGCTGGTCAGCCGGGGCCGCAGCACATGGCTGCCCTGAAAGCTCAGGGTATTGATACCATTGTAAGCTTGGCAACTCCCTCTGAGGCAAATGTGCGGGAGGCGAATCTGGCTGCTTCGCTGGGCATGTCATTCGTAAGTATTCCCTTTGGGGATGACGGTCCCACCCCGGACGATGTGGAGTGGTTCAACGATGTGATGCAGGCCCAGGAAGGGAAGACGGTCTTGGTCCATTGCAACACGAACCGTCGCGCCGGCGTGTTCACCTTCCTGTATCGGGTTTTGGTCGAAGGTGTGGATCCTGAGGAAGCCATGGCAGACGTGAAGACCGTTTTTGACCCGGCCCAATCGGCCACGTGGTCGGGTCTGATCGAGCAGATGCTTTCCGACACCACGGAAGCTGCTGTCGTCATTCAGCCCGGTGCACCGGGACAAGAGGGCACCATCATCGAGGATGCCGATGCGCTCTCACTTGGTCTGGGATCCCACACGCCGGCAGATGTCGCTTTCATGCAGGGTATGATTCATCATCATGCCCAGGCCATCGAAATGGTCGCATTGATGGATGGGCGCACGAACGCCCGCGACCTCATCATGCTGGGTAAACGTATTGACATCTCTCAGCAGTCCGAAATCAAGCTCATGGTGAATTGGCTGAAGGAGCGCAACGAAAAGGTGCCCATGATGCAGACCATGGATGGCTCCGACGGTAATCATGCGGGTCATTCCGGACACGACATGAGTCAGCCCATGATGCCGGGCATGCTGTCCGCCGAGCAGATGCAACAGCTGCGTGATTCTGAAGGCACCGCATTCTACCGATTCTGGCTTGGATTCATGATCCAGCACCACGAGGGAGCGCTGACCATGGTTGACGAGCTCTTCAGCAACCCGGGAGCCGGCCAGAATCAGGATATATTCCATTTCGCTTCCGAAGTCGATATTGACCAGCGCATCGAGATTCTTCGCATGCAGCAGATGCTGGCAACTGTTTCTTCCAACTGACCCTCCCTGAAAGACCGATGAGTACACGTACCCTGTTCGCGTTTTTGTTCAGCTTCACCCTGACGTTTTCCGCGTTCGCCCAGGACGGCGAAATGGAAGCGGCCTGGGTATGGGATCCGGATGATCCTCGTATCGGGCTGTCATCCGGCGTGGATGATGCTGGAGAGGCGATCCTGAATCTTCAGAAGTTGGCTACGCTCCCGCGCCCGGCGGGCTTCACGCTGGCTGACGAAGCCGCATCGGGTGGCCGCATGAGCAATACGGATCTGGCCTTCCGTGACAATTATGTCTTCGTAGGTAATTACGCCGGTATCAACGTCTACGACATTTCAGATCCAGCCAACCCGACGCTCGATGTATCGATCGTGTGTCCAGGCGGGCAGGGCGATGTCTCGGTCCACGGCGACCTGCTTTTCATGTCGGCTCAGGAGACTCGAGGCCGATTGGATTGCGGTGCCGAAGGCGTGGAAGAAGAGGTCAGCATGGAGCGTTTCCGAGGCGTTCGCATCTTCGACATCTCGGACATGCGTAATCCTCGTCAGGTCGCTGCCGTGCAGACCTGCCGTGGCTCGCACACCCACTCGCTCGTTTCTGACCTCGCCAATCCGGAGCGCATCTTCGTCTACGTCTCCGGCACCAGCCGCGTGCGTCCAGGCGATGAGCTTCCTGGATGCTCCTCGGCCGAAGCAGACGAGGATCCGAATACGTCGTATTTCCGGATTGAAGTCATTGAAGTGCCGCTGGACAATCCAGCCGACTCGCGCGTGGTCAACGAGCCACGCATCTTCGAAGTTGACGGCAACATTGCCGGTCTTTGGGAAGGCGGTGACTACGGTCCGGGAACGCAGTCGTCCCGTCGCACGGATCGCTGCCACGACATCACCGCGTACCCGCATCTGGGTCTTGCTGGCGGCGCCTGTTCCGGGAACGGCATCCTCCTGGACATCTCTGACCCGGCCAACCCGGTCCGCATCGAGGATGTGGCCGATCCCAACTTCGCCTACTGGCACTCGGCCACCTTCAACAATGATGGCACGACCGTCTTGTTTACGGACGAGTGGGGAGGAGGCGGTGCACCACGCTGCATGGGCTCTGACCTGCCTGAGTGGGGTGCCAATGCCATGTTCAAGCTGAAAGACGGCAAGCTCTCGCTGGCTGGCTATTACAAACTTCCCGCGCCGCAGACCGAATTCGAGAATTGCGTAGCGCACAACGGCTCGCTGATTCCCGTGCCTGGTCGTGACATCAAAGCGCAGGCCTGGTATCAGGGAGGACTGTCGGTGTTCGACTTCACCGATCCATCCGACGCGTACGAAATTGCCTTCTTCGACCGTGGACCCATCAGCGAAGGCGGGCAGTCCCGTCTGACGGGCGGCTATTGGTCGACGTACTGGTACAACGGCTATATCTATGGTAGCGAGATCGTTCGCGGTATGGATGTATTTGCCCTGGAGCCGAGTGAGCACCTCTCGCAGAATGAAATCGATGCGGCCATGCTGGTGATGACGGAGGAGTTGAATCCGCAGAACCAGATGCAGTATTCCTTCCCGATGCATCCGTCGGTTGCCAAAGCCTACGCGGATCAGCTGGTTCGCGCGGGTGAAATGTCAGACGATGATCGCTCCAGTCTTTTCGCGAGCATCGACTCGGAAGATGGCACGGCTGCCACGACGGCTGCCAGCACGCTGGAAATACAGGCACTGCGGAATCTGGCGGCGAATCAGTCCGATCATTGGGATACCATCCGTGTCCGCCTGGCCGAACAGCTGTACGCAGTGGGCCAGTAGCGACCCTCGCCATATCGGCTCATTCCCGGGCGAATAGCCCATTCCGGGGCGCGCGACAGAGTCGCGCGCCCCGGAATCGTTAAATGGAGACGGATTCGCGGAACTGAACTCCAAATGACGAGGTATGGATGCTCTAATATGCGCCCATCAGGGCCCACAGCACGCTCGTGAACGCTTCTACTCATAGCGCCCGGCTCTCCTCCGTATTCCTGCTTCTGGTCGTTTTGAGCGGCTGGATCGGCGCGCCATTGGTTCACGAAATCGAGCACGCGCTCGAGCGCGCTGAAATGACGCACGTGCACGATGTGCACGACGAGGTCACGCTCCGCACGGGGTGTGATGAACTGCCCGAGTTGGCAGATGAATGTCCGATCAGCCTGTCTCAAGTACAGGCGATCGGCGAGTTGGAAACTCCTGAAGCAGGTCCATTCGCCACCAAACGCGGATGGGGAAGCCTGTTTGAACTAGAATATTCTCGTCCAGATACCTATCGATACGTCCGGGGTCCACCGGCCGCTTGACATGGACTGGCCTTTGCGCCAGTCGCCATTCAAATGATCCCAGGCAGGGATCAGTTCATGTCAAGACCGCGCTCTTCAAGCGCACATCCGATAGTATCATGTCTCTACTTACTCTCAGGAAGTCCTCGTTGGCTTTCTTCCTCGCTGCATTTGTAGTTCTCGCAGGCTGTGACGACAACCCGGCCGATCACGATGATCACGATCATGATGATCACGCAGAAGCTGAAGGTATACAGATCATCGATGGATCGACTGTTCTCTACCAGGTTCTTGAAGGTGCCGTCACGTGCGACGCAGCTCCTTGCGGAATCACGGTGGCTTCCGGTCAGACATTGAACGCCCTGGAAGTTGCCTTCATCGATCATGATGGCGACGAAATCCACGCCGAAGATCTGGACGACGAATTCAGCCTCGGCTTCTCGGTGGTCAACCCGGCCGTGGCAATCGTCGAGCAGAATGGCCGTTTCGGGCTGAACGTGCGTGGCGTCATTGCCGGATCCACGGCCATGCAGGTCCAGCTGAACCACGATGGCCACGCAGACCTGACGTCGCCACCGGTTTCGGATGCCAGCGCACTTCAGATCACGGTGACTCAATGATCCTGAATCGGATCACGAGACTTTCGACCATCCTTGTGGTGGTCGTACTGGCCGCGGGGCTTGCCCCGCGGCCAGTATTGTCTCAGGCCACGGTCATTGAGGGCTCCATCCGTTCGACGAATGACAACCATCCGGTTGAATTCGCCCTGGTCTTCCTCGAAGAAATCCGCCGCTCCGCCACGTCGGACGTTCTGGGGATTTTTCGCATCGCCAATGTGCCTGATGGTCCGCACTCCGTGCAGATCAGCCGTATCGGCTACGAGAATCTGACCCGAGTCATCGACGTGTCGGGTGAGGACACCCTGCGCATCACCTTCTTCATGGATCCGGAAGTGATCGTGCACGACGAGGTTGTCGTCCAGGGCGATCGCAGCGTCGGCGAGGCCATCGTCACGGAGCAGGAATTGAAAGGGGAGCAGCTGCGCGAGCACCTGGGGACCACTATCGCCGAAACCTTGAACGACCTGCCGGGCCTCAGTATGCGTTCCATGGGCCCGGCACCGGCACGACCCGTGTTGCGTGGACTTGGAGGTGAGCGACTGCTGGTCCTCGAAAACGGTTCTCGTACCGGCGATCTCTCGCAAACGTCTTCAGACCATGCATTGGTGGTAGACCCCCTGGCAGCAGAACGCATGGAAATCGTGCGAGGCCCAGCCGCCTTGATCTACGGATCCAATACGATGGCCGGAGCCATCAATGTCGTAAAGGAATCGGTACTGTCGTCAGTGCCTGATCATATTCACGCCAACGCGACCCTGCAGGCTCAAAGTGTCAGCTCGGGGCTTGCGTCCGGCTTTTCCATGGCTGCTCCGGTCGGCAGCTCGTTTGCCATCCATGCGAGTGGAACGGCGCGGGAGGCCCATGATGTCAGGACACCTGCGGGTCGACTGGGTAACACGGATCTCTCTTCGTGGACCGGTGAAGCGGGGATCAGTTGGATCCGTTCGTGGGGATATGTCGGATTCAACGGGTCCCTATATGATTCCGACTATGGTATTCCGGGTGGCTTCGTCGGTGCCCATCCCAACGGGGTATCCATTTCGGTGGACCGGAAGCGGGCTGAGTATCGCGCAGAATTGCTGCGACCGAAACCCTGGATTGACCGCCTCGAATGGGTCGGGACGTGGACGCGGTACTTCCATCAGGAGTTTGAATCCAGCGGAGCCCTCGGCATCGAATACGGTGTCCTCACTTGGAGCACCAAACTGACGGCGCACACGGGACGATGGGGCTTCTTCGACCGAGGAGCCGTTGGTCTGTGGGCCGAATTCCGGGACTATGTCGCGGGAGGATTTTCCTTCACCCCGGCGACGACCGAGCGAACCATTGCCGGATTTGCTTACCAGGACTTCCATATCGGAAGCACGATTCTTGAAGCGGGACTGCGATTCGACTCGCGTGTGGTCACGCCATCATCTGAATTCAACTCCGATATAGGCGAAGTCCGACAGCGTTCGCTCGGCGGCCTATCGGCATCCCTTTCCGTGCTTCAGGATCTCGGCGATGGATGGTCCGCACGAGCCATGGCCATGCGAAGCCTTCGCTTGCCTGGTATTGAAGAATTGCTGTCTGAAGGACCACACCTCGCTGCGTACTCCTTCGAGGTTGGAAACCCGGATTTGCCCGAGGAGATCGGAGCGGGCGCCGAGCTGACCCTGTTGCTCAACAAGGAGCGCGTTTCCGGAACGGCGGCCGTATTCGTCAATCAGTTCGAAGGCTACATCTTTCCTCGGAATACCGGCGAATTGAACTTTCGCATCTATGTGCCCATCTACCAATACACCGGAAACGATGCACGCCTGTTCGGTGCCGAGGGGAGCATCCAGGTTGATTTGGGATCCCGCCATGAAGTGCAATCCACCTTCAGCTGGGTCCGTGGTGAGCTAACCGATTCGGGAACACCGATTCCGTGGACTCCGCCGCTGAAAGGTAGACTCGCTTTTGTCCGCAACGGGGACCTGGTCAAGTGGACCGCATCCCTACGCGGCGCCTCCCAGCAGACTCGGCTTGGTCCATTTGAAGAGCCTACGGACGGGTACGTCGTGCCTGACTTGGCGGCCCAGATGCACTTCGTCCGCGGTGGTATGTTGCACACGGTCACACTGGCCATGGACAATCTGACCAACACAACCTATCGGGATCATTTGTCCCGCGTGAAAAGCGTCATGCCCGAACCCGGGCGCAATGTAAGACTGTTGTACCGCCTGCATTTTTAGCGATGGTGCGGCCAACTGAACGAGCTTCTTTTGATGAAACGTAGCCCCATGAACACTCACTCGCACTTCCTGTCGGCCCTCGGTCTAGTAGCAGCTCTCAGCCTGACGCTGTCGGCATGCGCCCCCCAAGCCGATTCAGCAGCAGATTCAGACGCCGCGTCGACTTCGCTGACTCCAAGTCCGGAGGCGCTTCGCGTCGTTGCATGGAATGTTGAACATCTGGCAGCCCCGATCGATACCGGATGCCGTCCCCGATCGGAAGATGAGCTGTTCGAACTGCGCGCCTATGCACAGCGGCTTGATGCTGACATCGTGGCCCTGCAGGAGGTCGCTTCCCTCGAGGCCGTTGCGCTGGTATTCCCGGAAGACGAATGGCAGCTGTTTCTGTCCGAACGGCCCGACAGCGATCCTTATGAATGCCGGGGTAGCGGAAACACGTCCACGCAGCAAAAGCTGGCATTTGCCGTTTCCAACGACATCGAGGTGTTGAGTCAGGCTGATTTCGACGAGCTCGGCCTGGACAATCCTGGATTGCGGCACGGTATGGAGCTGACCGTTTCCACCCCGCTGGGTGAGATCGATCTGCTGAACGTACATCTCAAGAGCGGCTGCTTTGTGGATGATTTCTCGCGTGCAGACTCCGATGCCTGTCAGACGTTTGCCCAACAAGCACCGGTCCTGGATGCCTGGGTTGAAGAGAAAGAAGCGTCATCAAACCCATATCTGATCCTGGGTGATTTCAATCACCGGCTCTCTGCGCCATACAACCAGTTGACCCGACTGGTAAGCGACAACAGCGACGGGTCGCCTTCGAGCCTGGTGATTACTACTGCGGACATGATCGGCTGCCATCCGTGGTACCCAGCGCCCATCGATCATATCCTCATGGGCAACATGCAGGATCCCGCACTGGTCACCTCGGCCATGGCGCACGACTTTGACGACATGGACCCGGATGCGATGCTGAGTGATCACTGCGCCGTGTCCCTGACGATGGAGTACGGCCAGCTGCCGCTTTCCAATTCGGTCACCTGGCAGACAGCGTCCAAGGAATACGCCTTTTTGACGACATCCATCTACGAGCAAGCCGAATCCTCGCTTCGGGCGATGACGCTGCCCGAAACACCTTGGGCCGTTGTGATGGATGTCGATGAGACAGTCCTCGACAACAGTGCTTATCAGGTTGGCCTCGATCGAACTGGGCGATCTTTTACGCCGGCAACCTGGGCCGAATGGGTCGCCAGCGAACAGGCAGGGATTGTCCCTGGCGCAGACGACTTCATCAGCGCTGTGTTTGAACTGGGTGGCCGTGTCGTGTTCGTGACCAACCGTGATCGTCCGCAAGACAACCACACCTGGAGCAACATGTTGGCCACGAGCCTTTCCATCTCGACGGACAACGCCTGTCTGATGGGAAGGAGCGCCGCGGATGAATCCTCCATTGACAACCGGACGCGATTCAACGACAAGGACCTGCGACGTCAGCAGGTTACGGACGGCTCCAGCAGCTGCTTCAACCCCGACGGTGGAAGACACTCGGACTTCCCGGCATCAACCATCGTGATGCAAGTGGGAGACAACATCGAGGATTTCGCAGGTGTCACGCAGGAATCAGCGGACGTGGAGGCGCTGATGGCCAACAACGACGGGCAATACGTCCTGCTTCCGAATCCGATGTACGGGTCCTGGTAGCAGGCCTGGCGCCCTTCGCCACGTGACTGAGCGGTCGGGGAGTACGTGTGTAGACGGGTTAGGCTCTTACTCGATGTCCAACACGGCATCGAACAGCGTCTGCACCGCTTCCGCAGCATCGGTGCCATTCATTTCGTAGAGCCAGTAAGTCTCCCAGGAGTCGCCAAGGCTCATGTAGGTCTGCATGGTCCCTTGGCTCTTGTGCTCCGCAATCAGCCAGTTCCGGATGATGTTGTAGTTCAGGCGGTCATCCAGGCCAAGCTTGGTGTTCCGGTTGAAACCCCAAGGCCCGTGCTCCGAGCTGAGTGTCGTCAGCGGGTGGCCGTCCAGCATGCGGAATTCAAAGGACTCGGGCGGAAAGGTGTCCAAGGAGCCTCCAGCCAAAACGACCGGACGGTCTTCCGTCATTCTATTCACCGCCTCTAGGGCAAAGATGGACGCAGCCTTATGGTGAGCGTGTGTCGTGGGATGCGGAATCATGGTGAACACGAAATCATAGTCGCCTTCAGCCAGAACGCGGTCCAGTACGCGTGCGACCAGTTCCACATCCCACTCGTTTTCCATCACGGCATCGGCATCAAACGTTTTTCCTTTGTCTGGTTGATCCAGGAATACGTAGTCGCGCAGTCCGATGATGGCACCGCCGGCCATCAGCTCTTTCTTCCGGATTGCAGGCAAATGCTTCTCTGCCACCTCCTGATTGGTCAGCTCGAGGCCATAGATGTCTTCGGCGAACGTTGAAAAGCGGTAGCCGCCCGCGCCATCCGTAATGAGCACCAGGTCAGCCGTTCCGTCCAGCTCATGTGTAATGCGGTGAATGGTTGCCGCAAACGAGGCATCGTCGTCAGGGTGAGCCGTGACGATCAAAACAGATGGTCCGTCCTGCGCAACGGCACGCGGCACGATGGTGATCGAAAAAAACAAACCCAGAATGGCCAGCAGGAAGGGACGCATGACTCTTGCGGATTGAATGGGTGGGGTTACTCGAGGCCGTCAGACGAGCGCATCACTGGAATCAGCCATGGGAATGCTCGCATCCTTCGGCGCGGCAGCGTCTGAAATTCCGTACATGGGCAGAAACGAGAATGCCGGCGGAGATCAGCACGACGATGCGCTCGCCCGTCTCATCGATCAGGTCGTGCAACAGCAGAGTTGAGAGAACCATCCCAATCAGGCCAACCGAGCCTAGAAGAATGGTCTTCCCATCTTTGTGCCTGCGACAGCCCAGTCCAAACGCCAGTAATGCCGTGGGCACTACAAACCAAAGCATGGCCTTATGAAAGGCTTCATCGCCCAAAAGGATGGAAGGGACTGCGCTTCCGATTACCATCAACGTGGGTGCCGCAACACAATGAACGGCGCACACCACCGAGCCAGCAATACCGACCAGGTCGGCGAATGACTCTACTCGAAGTGATCTCATGGAATGAATGCCTTTGGCGCTAGTTGTCGACCGGCTTGGCGTCGACAATGCGATACAGCAAGCCGTACGGGTCGTCCTTCAGTACCTGAAGCGTCCCAACCATTTCAATCGTGTCGTATGAAAACTCCACCCCTTCCTCGGCCTGGACTTCAGCAATAGACTCTGCACCACCAGGCATATGGAAATAGCAGCCATCTCCGGGTAACATGCTGATCAGGAAATTCGACTGGATCTGGGAAAAGTCCAGCGGGATCATGAATCCAGCCAATCGGACCGTCTGACCGTCAAGGGCTTGTACCTCATCTGAAAAGGTCGGGATGTAGGTAATCCAGCCATCATCTTCTATCTGCTCTTCAAAAGAAACGCGTCCGAGCGTATCCCATCCGACCCGTTCCTGCGCAAGCGCTGGCGAGACAAGCAGACATACAAAGAGCAACGAGAATAATCTAGGCATGGTTCAATCGGTTTAGCCCTCAGCAAGGGTAGTCGAAATATCAGTCTTGTAGGCCTGGATTGCCGGAATCAAAGAGGCAATTAGACCTGCTCCAAGCGCGAGAAGGATGATCCATCCCTCACCGGGGGCAAACGCAAAGCCGTCGATGGCCATTCCACGGCTTTGCTGAACCGCTGAAGCAAGGATGGCCGCCGCTCCGTGACCAATCACGAGGCCAAGCACAGCACCCATACCTGCGAGTATTTGTCCTTCCAGCAGGACGTGCGCCATCAACTTCACCCGGGACGCCCCCAAGGTTCGCATCATCGCGAGATCATAGCGGCGTTCCTTCAATGCGTTTATTAGCGCGACAAAGACGCTCAGGAGGGCAGCGAGAATCAGTACAAGACCGAAGACCCGCAAGGCGTCAAAGCCAACACCAAGCATGTTGAACAGACGCGATGTCTCGTAAGCGGGCGCAGCTGCTTGCAAGTCGGTTTCATTGTTTACCCAACGGGGAAACACAGCGGCCGCCATGGGAGATGAGTATGAAATCAGAATTGCTGTGTATTCAGCCTCGGGTGGTGTGCCACGCTGCCGACCAGTCGGCCTTGAAGCTGATGCGTCGGAATCTCCGTCTTCTTCGTGCACATGGTCTGGATCGTCTTCGTCATGGTCATGAGCATCGTCCTCATGCGCATGCTCGTCATCATCGTGGCTGTGTCCATCGTCATGATCATGTTCGATACCGTGTACGTGCCAAACGGTCTCGACACTTGTCAAAATCAGCTGATCCATGACCGTGCCGGTCTCTGCGAGGATCCCAACAACCTCTATCGGCTCTTCGTCGTGGGTTTCTCCGCTGGCGGCGGTGAGACCATGTGAGCTCTCGAAAGTGTCACCAATTGAAAGCCCAGTCTCTCGGGCTACTCGCACTCCGATTGTTGCTTCGCCTTCGCGTTCCCAGAGCCGTCCTTCACCTGCCGCTGCTTCGTAGTGCTCAGGATACTCGGCGGTTGTCCCCACAATTCGGAATCCCTGATAGGAATCGCCGAGCGCCATAGGAATCGCCTTGCCCACTGCGCGGTCATTCATCACCCGCTCGGCTTCGTCCATGGGAATATTCCCACTGGGGGCGTCAATGTGATAGACCGCAGCTAGAATGAGCTGCATGGGGCTACCCTTTGCTCCCACAACCACGTCGATACCACGCGAGTTGTTGGACAGGTTGTCCCGCACTTGCGTACTCAAGATCAGAAGTACGATGATGGTGGCAATGCCTAGCGCCAGGACCAGCACATTGAGGATCGTGCTGAGCATGCGTTGTCGGATGTAGGAAGCGCTTAGTCGAAGCAGATTCATGCGGTCACCTCCCGGCCATCCGCAAGAATCAGTGTGTGCTCGAAGTGATCCACGATGCGCCGGTCATGCGTGGCTACTACCAATGTGGCATTATTTGCGCGCGCTTGATCCACCAGCAACGCCAACACTTTTTCCGCTCTATCATCGTCCAGACTGGCCGTGGGCTCGTCTGCGAGCAGGACCTTTGGATGATTCATTACAGCTCTCGCGATTGCAATACGTTGCCGCTGTCCGTGGGAGAGCTCATGTGGAAACGCGCTGACCTTATGCTCCATATCGAGGGTGGCAAGTACCTCGCGAATGCGATCCCGACCCTGGCTCAAGTCCGCCAGGTAAGGAGCCATGAGCAAATTGTCTTCAATCGAAAGCGTAGCCAGCAGGTGCATACGCTGGAAAACGATTCCAATGTTGCGACCACGGAATCGGTCCAGGGAGTGGCCACTCAACGCTTCAAGCTCTTGGTCGGCAACGATCACAGAGCCCTCGCTCGGCTTTCGAAGTCCAGCCAGGATGTGAAGCAACGTGGTTTTCCCGCTTCCAGAGTGTCCCAGGATCAGATGATGCGATCCCTGCTCGGCCTCCAAGGAAGGAAGATCGAGGACGGTATCGTCTCCGTATCGGTGCTTGATGTCGGTTAAGCTGATCATTGGTAAGTCGTTGCGTGACCCGTGGGTATGCGTTCGAAGGAATCGCTAGCCACGATCTCTGTTCCGTTGAGCGGCTTTCTGTTGCCCATTACCAGATAAAGGTGTGGGAATATTTGATCAGCAGCGCTCGCCTTGCGGAGCGGGGAAGGGGGATGTGGTTGTGGCCTTCGTGATGACCAATGCTGGTGTTGATCCCCTCATCGTACACGATCCAAAGGTCATTGCCTTCGCGGGCGTTGTAGCGCAGACGCGCGTTGATGTTGAACGTCTCTCGCAGGGTGTTGTACTGCAGAAATGCTGTAGCCGAGAGCTTGGAATTGGCAGCGGCCTGTATGCGCAGGCGAGCAAGGTGGGTTGTCAGTTTCTGATCCCGATGACCAAACCGGATCACATTCAATTCATATCCTGGAGCCAGCTCGAGGTGTTTCGATAGATTCCAGTTTGAGGAGGCTTGAATGGAGGACTTCCATCCATCGTAGAACGTGCCCGAGCGAAGAGTCAGGTTGGGGCGGAAATACCAGGCATCCGGGGGGCCTGCGGCAAGCCAGATGTTTTGGAATGAATAGTCGTCAGCGAGTACTTCGACGTCCGGTGACAGTGAGAAGGCAGAAGCCACGCTCTCATACCAGTGTTCGGTTGAGAGCAGAAGAGTGGCTCCATTCTTCGTCTCGGCAAACCAGAACGGGTGAATCCACGACGTTTCTACGTCACGACTCTCATTCTGCCAGTAGATGTACGTCCAATTACCCCACCAAATGCGGCGAAATCGCGAGTCCTCGCCCTTGAACGATTGATATTCGAAATCAGGGCTCACATAGGTGTAGCCATTGCGACGAATGAATCCGACTTCCGGGTTGTAATTCTCTCCCGAACGGATGAAATCCAGGTCATAGCTCCAACCACTGATATTGCGCCGCTGCCAATTCAGCAGGAAGTGGGATGATTCGAGAAGATCGAAGGAGGATTCGTCATGATCGTGATCGTGGTCATGGTCGTCGTGTGCTTCGTGATCGGATGTCTGAGCCACCTTGATCGTGAGAAACTCTTCTCCCGTCACATTCAGGATCGTGTCAAATCCCCAAGCCAGGTTTCTTCCTCCGTCTTCCGCAACGCGCGTCGTAAGAATGCCACCAACAGTCGAAAGGGGATTGAGCACATTCCGTCGCAGCCTTGCGACTCCAAAATTCTCAGACGGGATAACGCCTTGAGCATCGGTCTGCAGGTTTACGAGTCCCAAGTCCCACTTTCCAACGCGGCCGACGAATCGTCCGCCACCAAGCATCGGAATGGGTCTGCCGTTGGCTAAGCCAATGCGTCGACTGTGGAATAGACGGGTACCTCCTGCTCCCGTCCCGAACTCGAAAATGCCGCTTCTCTCCTGGAAGAACCGTCGCTTCTCTGGAAAAAACAGCGAGAATCTCGTCAGATTGATTTGTTGATCGTCCGCCTCAACCTGCGCAAAATCAGTGTTGTAGGTAGCATCCAGCGTAAGATTGCTGGTCAAGCTGTACTTGACGTCCAGGCCGAATTCACCCGTGCGGGTAATATCTCCTTCGTATTCCGTTTCGGAATCATTCAGCACAGGTAGGCGCTCCGTACCGCCCAGGCCGTACGGCGTGACGTAGATTGGATTACGCCGCTCGATGTCTCTCAGGATGACGTCCTGGGCCAGGGACGGCTTGGTAAAACCGCGATCCCACTCGGGTGGGATGTCCGGATAGATGTATCGGTGGTTGTTGGTCATCCACCGATAGGTGGTGATTCCCATTTCCACTCGCTCCCCATCGGACTGGAAGCCTAGGCTGGTGAATGGAATACGCATTTCGGCGAACCAACCCTCATCCGTGATGGTGCAAGCCGCATCCCAAAACGTGTTCCAGTCTTCATTCTGCGACCGACGTCCCAGGGCCGCATCATCCGAGATGGCAAGGTCTGAGCGCGTGCAAAGTGGCATCACGTAAAACCAGAGCGCATTCTCGTTGTCATTGAATGAGTCAATGAGGACGGCAAAGGTTTCATCGCCGCTCCAACGATCCCGATACAGCGAATTAGCCCGGAGATTCGAAATGTCCGAGTGATAGAGCCGACCAGACACGTAGATGTGCTCGTCGTCATATCCGATTCTGATTTCCGTTCGCTCTGTTATGGTACCCTTATAGGTAGGGCCGTACATGACGAGCGGCAAAGGATCGATGGCGTCCCATGCGGACTCCGTGATGTGACCATCCAGGTCAATTGCGCCAGTGAGTCGATCGAGCTCAATGGGTGTACGTGCCGGTTGAGCTGTCGCAACGTCCGGAGGATTCAGGTACACTGAAACGGCCGCCAGCCACAATCCCAGAAGGACTCGACTGGACAAAGAAGACAAGGATATGTGAATGGGAAAAGCAGACGGTCGGGCTGACAATAGCTTGGGGCGGGTCATGACGAAATCGCAATTCAGGTCACGCGAATCCAACGAAGTATTCGAAGTGACCAATGGTCGAAGACAGGCGATTGCTGCCAGCAGGAGAGGAAAGGAGCAGGGTAATCAAGTTCGCGGTGGGTACATATCCACGGACGTGATTATCGCGCTAGCAGCAAGGACGTATTTGGAATCGTGCCGCTCGTCTGGAATCGTCCGGACTCAATTCCTCAATCGAAGTGAGTCTAAACTGGAAGCCCTTCAGAGTTGCCGGACGATTAACCTTGCGAATTCGGGGGACCGCGGGCGTCGAATGCGAAGGCCGAAAGCTCCTCTGGAGTCTGAGAAGCAAGCTTCAGGCCCGACGAACGCATTTCGTCTGAAGAGACGAATGTGGGCACCGTTTCGACAGCGCTGAGGGAAGCAGCCAACACACACGTCGGACAATCGACATGCTCGAGAACGACGCTCTCGTCAGGGTTGGCAACAGGATTGCCCACAGTACCATGCGCCTCTTCGTCGCCCATGGGCTGCATGAAGTGCGACAGCTCATGAAAGGAAGCCGTCAGCAGCCCTGCCAAAATCAGCAGGGAGCACACGTTCAAAACGATATGGTGACGAAGGGACGTCATGCAGAGAGCGTTCACTGTGGGATCAGGAAACCATTCCTTGACCGCCATTTGGGTCAAGCTACGAATTAATTGTCAGGATGATGCGGTGAGAACGGCGTACCCGGATCATGCGCTGTATCGATCTGTTGGGTCGGCATGCGCGTTTCTTATACCTCAGATTACTTCGTGCCGCTGCCCGAAAAGCACCCATTTCCCATGGGGAAATTTCCGGCGCTGCATCGGACTTTGCTCGACGAAGGGTTGATCTCAGAAGCGGATGTGGTAGCTCCTCGCGAAGCTGATTGGGCGGATTTGTTGCTGGTACACGACCGTTCGTATCTCGATGCTTTGGCTGGAGGGACGCTGACCAAGAAAGAAGAACGCAAGATGGGACTTCCCTGGAGCGAGGCGCTCGTCAAGCGTTCACGCCACGCCGTGCAGGGCACCATGAATGCGGCTCACATGGCGCTGGAAGACGGGCTGGCGGCCAATCTCGCCGGCGGGACGCACCACGCATTTCCGGGTCATGGTGAAGGGTTTTGTGTCCTCAATGACGTGGGCGTCGCCATTAAGGCATTGAAACGGTCGCGTTGGATTCGGCGCGCCATGGTCATCGATCTGGACGTGCACCAAGGAAATGGTACGGCAGCCATCTTCCAGGACGATGACGATGTCTTCACCATGTCCATTCATGGGGAAAAGAACTACCCTTTCCATAAAGTTGACTCGACCTTGGATATTGGTCTGCCCGACGACACAGGAGATGACGCCTATATGGATGCAATTCAGCCTGCGGTTGCCGGGGCGCTTGACCGCTTTGCGTGCGACCTGGTGATTTACCTCGCAGGTGTGGATGTGCTGGATGGTGATCGATACGGTCGACTGTCGTTGTCGCGGGACGGTTTGCACCGACGTGACCGATTCATTCTGGAGGAGGTTCTTGGACGGGAGATTCCATTACTGTGCTTGCTGTCCGGGGGCTATGCCGAGTCGCCGGAATTGACGGGCGATCTTCATGCGACTACCCACCGGGAGGCCGCGGGCCTCACCCTTTCACGCGGGTAGCCACCCAGGCCCACCAAATCAGTACGCCTTGAAGGGGCAGCCGGACGAAGAGGAACCACGCGGGCATGTCCGGAAAGTCTCCAGGATTCAGTGCCATGTGCAGGTTTGCTGGAAAGACACCGATCATGATCAGGATCATGAACAGGCCCGCCGCGCGCCGAAATCGTGAGACGAACACACCCAGACCTGCAATGATCTCCAGGATCCCCGACAGCATGACCAGTTCGCCGTGCCATGGCAGATAGTCTGGCATCATCTCGAGATAGAATCCGGGGTTCAGGAAGTGGTTTGCTCCCGCTGCGATGAAAAGCAGACCCAATCCGAGAAAAGAGAGGAATTGGCGTGTCGTCATGGAAAAATTGGTTGTGAGTTCCAAAAAAAGGGCTTTTTCAGGCTCTGAAGGCCGATTGTGGTCAAGAGTTATCCACAACACTCCCTTTTCCCTTGATAAAAGGATATCGTTAGGTTTGAGGGAGCATTTCAAACATGATAACAATCACCTTCTGAGAGACTCTCATGGATTATCTGAAGACCACCCTACGTGTAGGCGTGCTTGTCGTCGTCGTAGCTGCCTTTGTTGAGATCCCCTACGGAGCTGCCATCATTGCAGTCCTGGGCCTTGCCATCGGCCTCCAGCGGAATACGTCCGACATGGTCCGAACACTTACCATTGCTATCGGTCTTTCCATCGCCTCCGGAGCGCTTGATGCGATCCCTGCAGTGGGAGGTTACATCACCTCCATCATGGGAGGAGCTGCAGCGCTCGCCGCAGCCTCAGCCCTGGGCGTATTTTCCAAATGGGTTTGGGAGCAGGCTGGTATGTAGGGTCTTTGGGAGATCCGCCGGGTCACCGTTTCCCTGGATGTTTATTCCGGGAAGGTGAACGGGTCTTCTCAAGTCTCCAAATCGTCGGTATGGACGTTGCGTCCATACCGATGTAGACAGAAGCACTTGATTGCCGAAAAAAAGCCCCGGCTGCTACGAAGCAGCCGGGGCTTTGTCTTGTGTGATCCCGCCAGGGCTCGAACCTGGGACCCTCTGATTAAAAGTCAGATGCTCTGCCAGCTGAGCTACGGGATCGTGCTGGCCATGCAAATCAGCATAGACTAGAAAATTACGACATCATGCAGGGCAGAGCCAAATCCCGGCCGTTGAAGGTTCTATGAGAATGCCCCCAAGACCGGCTATTCCTTGTCCAGGTGGTGAGATGTCCGCCGCTTGTACTGGGCAACTTTGAAAGCAGCCTGCAGAAGCTACCAGAGGGATTTCATGGGTGAGCGCATCAGCAGCCGTCCACGCATCAAATCCGGAGCGAAATTGATGAAGCCGTTTACCAGATAGATTTCCTGGGGTGTACAGTCAACAATCAATTTGGCCTCGAGGTCGCCTTTACGCTTGTCTTCGGTAAAGATGGCAGCGACCAGGCCGTTCGCTGCTGATCCTTTGAAAACATCCATTTCTGCACCATCCACGGTGTCCGTTCCATTCACGAATCCGTAGTCGATCGGGTACACGATGTCTGCGTGATCCGGATGCATTGTGCCTGCTGCACGTTCAATCGTAATGCCTTTCAACCGGATCAGCGCTTCCCACTGCTCCCAGTCGACGAAGCCAGGGCTTCCACCAGGGTTTGAATCATCGGCTGGTCCTGCCGTCAAGCAGTTGAAGGGTGTCGTGGACTCACTCATTCGTCATCCTGATCATCCATCAGCTGGATGTGCAGCTCCGATAGCTGGTGTTCATCAACCACGTCAGGGCTTTGAACCATGGGTTCTTGCGCGCTCTGGGTCTTCGGGAAAACGATTACGTCGCGCAGGGAAGAAGCACCTGTGAGCAGCATGACAATGCGGTCCAGGCCGAAGGCAATACCACCATGCGGCGGCGCCCCGAATCGGAATGCGTCCAGCAAGAAGCCGAATCGGGCTTGCGCTTCCTCCTCGTCGATTCCAAGCGCATCAAACATTTGCTGCTGCACATCTGGACGATGGATTCGAATGGAGCCACCACCAATTTCCGACCCGTTCAGGACAATGTCGTAGGCCTGTGCGCGAACCGATCCTGGATCGTCACCCAGTTTTCCCATGTCCTCAGCACGCGGTGAGGTGAAAGGGTGGTGCATGGCGTGGAAGCGTCCTGCGTCCTCGTCCCACTCCAATAGCGGGAAGTCGGTTACCCAGAGAAATTTCCACGGCCCGTCCGGGCTGTCTGAAATAAGTCCCAGATCTCGCCCCATGTGTAGACGCAGGTCGCCTGCCTGCTCGAATACTTTGGGCGCTGCACCGGCCAAGATGAGCAGAGCATCTCCAGCACGGGCACCACTCGCTGCTACCGCTGCCTTCACAAAGTCAGTCGGAAGGACTTCCGATTTGACGCTGGAAACGACATCCGAACCATCCGATGGCAACCGGAAATGGATCAGTCCACCAGCTCCAATCTTCTGACGGACGATGTTCTTGTCCAGCTTGTCCATCTTGCCACGTCCGGCGTCGCCCATTCCAGGAACGACGATCGCGACGACAGCTCCTCCTTCTTCGATGACCGAGTCGAAAAGACGGAATCCACAGCCTTTGAAGGTCTCGCTCATATCATGCAGTTCCATTCCAAAACGCAGGTCCGGCTTGTCCGAACCGTAGGTGCGAATGGCCTGGTCGTAGGACATGCGCGGAAACGGAAGCTCCAGTTCCTCACCCTTGACATCCCGCCAGATCTGGGCCAGCATGCCTTCAGCCGTATCATAAATCAGATCTTCCGTCGCAAACGTCATTTCGACGTCAATCTGGGTGAACTCGGGCTGTCGATCTGCACGCAGGTCTTCATCTCGGAAGCATTTCACAATCTGGAAATAGCGGTCCATACCCGCTACCATCAGAATCTGCTTGTACGTCTGCGGAGATTGCGGAAGTGCAAAGAATTTTCCGGCATGGACGCGGGAGGGGACCAGGTAATCGCGGGCTCCTTCCGGAGTGGATTTCATCAGCACTGGCGTTTCGACTTCGACGAAATCCTCCGCATCGTAGAATCGACGGACCGCCTGATAGACGCGGTGGCGCAGAAGCACATTGTTCTTCAGCTCCTGGCGCCGCAGGTCGAGGTACCGATACTTGAGCCTCAGGTCCTCGGAGGCATTGGTTTCCCGGCTTTCCTGAGCGGAAACCATGAAAGGAAGCGGTTCAGACGTATTCAGTATGATCAGATCGTCCGCCATCACTTCAATGGCAGCTGTAGGCATATTGGCATGCTTGGCCGCAACCTCTCGCTCACGAACCGTCCCTTTGACCGAAATGACGAATTCGAACCGGAGTGCTTCGGCCTCTTTGGCCGTCCCGGCATTGTGCTCGGGATTGAAGACGATCTGGGTGATGCCGTAGCGGTCCCTCAAATCGACAAAAATGAGACCGCCAAGGTCACGGCGGGAATCCACCCAGCCCTTCAGGACAACGTGTTGGTCTACGTGGTCGGCGCGAAGTTCACCGCTCGTGTGGGTGCGGCGACCGTGGGAATCAACCTGAAATTGGGAGACGGACATGGGACGATAAATTGGATCGTGATAAAGCCTCCTCTCGGGAGACCTGTATGCAATTCCGGAAGATAGGGGCTTGCCGGGCGCAGGTGGCTGAAAAAATCGTTTAGACTGGCCGGGTCCGTTTCTATATCTTGGGCTGTTCTTATCGACGTTCCCGCCCATTTTCCCGCATACAGACTATGTCCCAAGCAGCCACCGCCCCCGGCGGGACCTTTTTTGGCCATCCACGCGGCCTGGCCACGCTCTTCTTCACCGAGATGTGGGAGCGGTTCAGCTACTACGGCATGCGCGCCCTGCTCATCCTGTTCATGACGGCAGCAGCGACCGGGGCCAACCCGGGCATGGAGCTGGATGTCAAGACGGCTGCCGCCATCTACGGACTGTACACCTTCTTCGTGTACCTTCTTTCGCTCCCAGGCGGTTGGGTGGCCGATCAGATCTGGGGACAGCAGAAAGCGGTTTTCGTGGGAGGGGTCATCATCGCCATGGGTCATTTCAGCATGGCCGTTCCGATGACGGAGACGTTTTTTCTGGGCCTGATTCTGATCGTGATCGGAACGGGCCTGCTAAAGCCGAATGTCTCGACCATCGTCGGTGAGTTGTACCCTGAGGGCGGAGCTGCCCGAGACGCCGGGTTTTCCGTTTACTACATGGGAATCAACATCGGAGCCTTCCTGGGGCCCCTTCTGTGTGGTTACTTCGGAGAGCAGATCAACTGGCACTATGGGTTCTCACTCGCTGGTTTTGGCATGATCTTGGGCCTCATCCAGTATCGCATGGGCACAAAGCACCTGGGAGAAGCAGGTACGTTCAAGACGTCCGATTCCGCAGAAGTGCTCGCGGCCAAAGCCCGCAAGTTCTATATGATAACAGGAGGCGTTATCGCTGCCTGTGTCGCCTTTGGCTTCATGGTCTCGTCGGGGGCCATCGATCTGACGCTGACAGAAATTGCCGAGGGACTCGGTTCGAGCATCCTGATCATTGTTGGGCTCTATTTCGCCTACCTGATCTTTTTCGCCGGGTACAACACCACTGAGAAGAAGCGGTTGGGTGTCATTCTCTGGCTCTTTGTGCTGGCTGCCATTTTCTGGTCTGGATTCGAGCAAGCGGGCTCATCGCTCAATCTGTTTGCTGAGGAGTACGCTGATCGTCAGTGGGGATCGTGGGAGCTGCCTGCCAGCTGGTTGCAGTCGGTCAACTCCACGTTCATCATCATCTTTGCGCCGCTGTTCGGGTCGCTCTGGCTGGCGCTGGCCAAGATGCAGAAGCACCCTCACTTCCTGACGAAATTCGGCCTGGGTCTGCTCGGCCTGGGAGGCGGTTTCTTCGTCATTGCATGGGGTGCCGTCAATGCCGAGCCTGGCACGGTAGGTGTCACGTTCCTGATTGTCATGTACTTCCTGCATACCGTTGGGGAGCTTTGCCTCTCTCCGGTGGGCATGTCCTCAATTACCAAGCTGGCTCCCAAAGGCCGCGTAGGTCAGATGATGGGTATCTGGTTTGTCGCGACGGCGCTGGGTAACCTGTTTGCTGGTCTGGTGGCCGGTGATGTGGAACAGCTCGGCTATGATGGGCTCTTCGCTCAGGTCGCCTGGATCAGCGCCGGTGCTGGTCTCGTGGCTCTCTTGCTTTCCAAGCCATTGCAACGGCTGACGGGCGACGTCAGTTGATCTGACAAGCTCCTTTGAATGGGTCTTAACAGAACGGGCGGGGCGATCAGTGATCGCCCCGCCCGTTTTCATTGTACCCAACTGGATACGTCAAAGAGCGCGACATGGTGGTCTGAGCCGATCAGAAGCTGGGATTGAATCGCAGCCACACGGATGGCTTGTAGTCGGTCCCTAGATCCTGCAGGGGCCACGACACTTCGAGGCGGACATTGCGGTCATCCAGTGCCAGACCAAATCCAGCCGAAGCAAACATGTCCTCTACGGAGAAGACATTACTGCCCGCCTGCAGATTCGTCCAGCCCACATCGAACGTACCGAAGAGCGTGATATCATCAAGGATCCAGTCGGCGATGTCCGGGTCGTAGAGCGACAGCTCAGCATTGGCCAGTGCCATGCGCGTGCCTACGAACTGGTTCTGACCGTATCCACGGACCGAGCCAATCCCGCCCAAGGTGAAGGCCTTCTGTGCAGGCACCGAGCCCTCGGTAAATCCACCGCGGAAACGCAGGCTGAGTCCTGCTTCAGGTGCGAGACGAGCGTACGTCCGCAAATCGCCGAGGTAGCGTGAGAAGTCGAAATCGCCTCCGAGACCTTGGCCAAGTTCGGCTTCCAGTCGGAAGGCCACGCCCTTGGGCTGGTGATTCCGAGTAGTGATGCTTCCTCCCTCGAATGCAAGCACCACCGAGCTCATGAGGCCCTCAGTGATACCAGGATTCGTCCGGAAGTTACCCTCGCCAAAGATGGACCAGTTCGTGTTCCGGCTCAGCGAGCGGTATTCCTCGTTCCGATAGGCGGCACTGAGTTGAGCGTAGCGAGTCAGTCGGGCGACCGCATATCCCGTCCAGCCTTCTGTCTGATAGTAATCGAAGAAGTCATGTCGGAAAAAGAACGATGCGGCCGTGTTCTCACCCCAGGATGCCTTCCAGAGGTCGTCCGTATCGGTGTTGCGCTGGTATGAACCGCCAATCTTCAGGTCAACGTTAGGCGTGTGTTGGCGACTTCCGAAACGGGTCTCGGCACCAATGCGATACTGCCATTGATCCAGGGCAAAAGCGTAGCCTCCCTGGCCATAAATGCGTCCGCGATCCCAGCTCGACCACTCCAGTGGAGCACGCGTCACGCCCAGGAAAAGGCCCTCGACCCGGTTGTATCGGATGGAAGGAATGTTGCGATACCAGGCCTGGGTCTGATAGGGCCACCGCTGATTCCATTCTCCGAACGCGTCGGACTCATTGAACGAGTCGAAACTTCCACTTTTCCAGGTGTCGCGCCATTCATCCCGCCACTCGTCCCGATCGCGCTTCCAGGATCGATTTTCGCTTCTGCGCTCCCAGCGATCATCTTCGTCCCACCAATCGTCGTCGCTGGTCCGGATGGATACACGTTCACGACCATTGCGGATTTCATAACGATTCGGGGCATCTCGTCGGATGCGTACATCATCACCGGCTTCGTCGATGGCATCATCGAGATCGCTGAGAACGGATTCAAGGCTGCTGGCCAATTCATTCTCACCTCGTTCATCCAGCTCCCGGACGATCCGCTGCAGGTCCCGCTCAATCTCCCGAAGCATCTGTAAAAGGTCTTCCTCCGGCATACCGCGGAAGCCCCCTGTTACAGGTCCGCTGAGCGTGAGGCGATCATTGATTGCCAGGATCTGATTATTGATGGGCTCCGCAGTCTGGCGCTGCGTCACATCGCTCAGAAGCCCCATGACCTTCTGGACAGCCGAGACGACGGTTTCGTATTCCGCTGGGACACGGCTGGTGGCCATGTCTTCACGCTGCTGCGCCTGAGCGTTGGATGGAAAGATCAGCCACGCGGCCAGCAGCAACATGCATACGCTACGCGAGGAGGACTGGAAAGATGGGTTGATTCTCATACGTGTCGCCACGGTTTTCTCCCTCTGGATGGGGCCTGTTTGCTGATCGGGGCCATTCAAAGGCCGCAAAGAGAACACGATTGGCAACAGGCGCGATCGGTGTTGTTTCCGTAGGTACGTTTGAGCCCTTGAAACGGTTACACCTTGATCATCCCCGATTGACCGGACGAAGGAATGCCGGGAGGAAGAGCATCAAGATCAGACCTTGCGTAGCGACCGTGGCCCAGGCAGCCCCTGTTGCCGACATGCTCGGGATGAGCGTAAGGTTCAGTCCGATATTGACGACCGCAGCGGAGGCCAATACCAGTGCCAGCCTGTTTTGCTGGTGGGTGGCTGTCAGATGGGTTATTCCGATCTGATTGATGGCATTGAGCACGAATGAAATCAGCAGAATGCGGAGCAGGCCGATTGCGGGAATGGCTTCAGGGCTTGGGTCCAGGAAGGGAATGGCCCAAGGCGCGAGGATCCAGACAATGAGCGCGGCAGCACCTGAAACGATGGCCATGCCCAGGATCCCCCTGGCGAACAACCGACCAAAGGCTCCCTCATCCCCATCACGCAATGAAGAAAGTCGGGGCAGGAGGACCGTGGATACGATGAACGGGAGCAGGATCATCGCTTCCGTGATCCGGAAGGCCAATCCATACTGTCCCGTCACGAGGTCTCCCTCCATCGCTTCCAGCATGATGCTGTCTGTACGGTAGTAGAGCAGCACAAATACCGAGGATAATCCGAGTGGAACGGCGTGGGGTATCGCTTTTCGGAAGAAGGACCACGAAAGTTCACTCAGCCGGAAGGCAGCCATATGTCGACTCGTCCAGGCGAAAGTCCCCAGGAAAGCCACGCCCATACCCGCGCTCATGCCCAGCATGGCCGACGCAGCGTCCGGCGCTACGGAGAGTGCCCAACTTCCAGCCCCGATCACCAGGGCTTTTTCCACAATGGTCGAGCCCGCCTCGACCTGGAATCGTTCATGGGCTCGGAAGATGGCGCGGCAATACTCCAACAGGTTCCGGAAGAACACGTAGGAACCCGCGAACAACACGACGTCCAGCGCGCCTGTCCCCAGAACATACCGGATGCCCAGACCGATGAAGATGGCCAGCAGCGACAACAACGTCCGCGAGACCAGCAGGTTGGAGAAAAACTGGTTGCTTCGCGACGGATCACATGCCAATTCTCGAATGGTATATGGGGACGACCCGAGTGTCAGCGATCCATCGCAAATGCTCATCAACGCCAAGGCCGCCGTCATCACCCCGTACTCGGTCAGCCCCATATATCGGATGCAGACCAATGTGATGAAAAGGAACCAGGCTGGCTTGACGATCAGATTGGGCAGCGTCATCCACCCCATATTGCGTAGCAGTCCACTCAATCCGTTGGGCGGGGCGCCGGGTGGTCTGGCTGCGTTGTGGCCCGTATCGTTCATCGGGTCACCTCTCTCTCCAGTACCGATGCTATCAACTCCTGCCATTGAATGCTCACGACACGGGGAGTAAAGGAGGCATTGAAACGGCTTCTCGCAGCCCCGGCATATTGCTTCCACCTATCCACATCTGAAAACGAGCGCACGGCGGCGGCAATAGCATCAGGCTTACGGGCAGGCACCAGGAGGCCTGCTGGATTGGTCGCATGAGCGCCGATCATGTCGGGCATACCACCATCATCCGCTACGATGCACGGCGTTCCCGCAGCCATGGCCTCCAGAATGGAGAGCGGTTGGGCTTCTCGAAGCCAGGAAGGAAGGACGAACAAGTCGGCATCCAGGTGAGCCTTTGCAATATCCGCCCGATCCTTCAGTAACCCCCTATGATGGACAATGTCTTTCACTCCCAACTCGTTGACCTTGGCATGGAAACGCCGCTTCTCGTCCTTCTGGGGCCATCCCCCGACAAATGTCCACAAACAATCGAGTCCCTCGTCATGAAGCCTGGAAGCAGCTTCCAGCACGTCTTCCCATCCCTTTTCACGGATCATATTGCTCAAGAAGAGCACGCGCAGCGGAGAGTACGGACCACGTTCAATCCGGGTCGCAACTACGTCAGGTTGAGGAATCAGCGCCTCATCGAGTGTGTTTGGGATGACCGCACGGCGCTCTTTTTCTAGCCACGGTTCGCAGGCATCAGACAGGACGGGTGCTGTAAACACAACCCGGTCCAGGGTCGGCAACAAGCGCCTTGCACTCCATCGGGTTGCCGCGTTTTCGAATACCGTCGCGAACTTGCCCCAGTGCGCCACGGCGATAACACGGCGTCCTTTTAGAAGAGGAAAGAGAGTGAGCGCATCGCGCCAATGTCCTACCGTTCCAGGGGAAATCGAGGACCAGATGATCAGGGAGTCCGGATGTTCGGCCAACACCTTTTCCAACTGCTGTGCCGCCGATCTGTAATGCCTCAACTTGGCTGAGATCGAGGCTTCAGCGGGAATCATGGCGTTAATACGATGGGTCGCCCACGTAGCTTCCACCTGCTCGGCCAACCGCTGCGTTGCCACGGATTGCCCGTCCGGGGGAGGCGGGAAGCGACCTAGGAGAATGATATGAGGAGCGCTCACGAGGTGGAAACCGGCTGATCAGAGGGATCGGACAGGGAAACGTCCGGCGCCACATGCAAAATAGCAGACAGCATGCCATCGACCATGCGCTCCAGGCTCAGCTCTTCTCGAGCGAACGCAGCGGCACGCCGCTGGTAACCCGCGCCATCGTTCAACACGTCGCTCACGGCACGAGTCAATTCTTTTTCAGAATCATCCGCTGCAAAGCGACCATTCTCACCGTCCTTCATGAACACCCATTCCTGACTGTGTCCGGTGCCGTCAGGATCCGGTCTTGGTGCGACAACCGGCACCCCCAGGGAGAAGGCATGATTGATGGACAGTCCCAGATATCCCGGGTTTACGAGTGCGTCTGAAGCGGCAATCCAGGGTGCCGACTCCGAGAGATCAGATAGCGCCCCGGTCCATGTGAGCGGCACGTTCAGTTCAGCCGCTCTTGCTTGCACCGCAAATCGCTCTGGACCGTCACCAATTACAACAACCTGCGCGGGGTTAGCCCCCGTTCTCAAGGCTGCCGCGATGTCTATGACCTGAACCGGCTTCTTTTCGGGAATCAGGCGCCCAAGAAAGAGCAGCGTAGGACGATCACCAAGGCCCAGTCGGGCCCGAATGGACGGGCGTCCTTCCGAAATCAACGCGTCCCCAAGAGGAAAAAGTGTATTTGTGTCCAGCGTGTTGCGAGCCGTGAAAATATGGGCATCCGGCAGCGCGTCGTGCAATCGATTGCGAGAAGCATCTGTATAGGTCAGCAGTGCATCTGCCATACCTGCAGTCTTCAAACGGCGTCGGTCCTGCCAATCGTCTGGATCAAAGGGACGGTGGATGGACGCAAAATGACCCCATAGAATCGTCTTTATGCCTCGACGACGCGCCTGGCGCAGCAGAGGACGGAGCGAAAGTGTTCGGGGAGATTCTTCAATCACCAGCACCTTGGGTTGGCGCGCTCGCTTGAGCATGGGACTGTAGGCCTGCCAATGCAACTTCTCACCATGGAACCACCGGTTGGGAAGCACAATGGGCTCGATTGTGGAGGCGGTTGCCTCCTCTGGGGGTAGCAGGGCATCAAATGCGGACGATCCAGGCGGTTGTCCCGATCCAATGACCAGCCCGTGGCTCAATCGGTCTGCCAAGGCCTTCATGACGACCTGGCGATAGGCAGGCAGAAACCGGGTGATATACCCAACCTCTCTTGCACGCGACGGCTGATTGACGATATGGCTCATTCAGGTGGCCCCGTATGATGTGCCAGGCTCGAGGCCTGAGTGATCATCGTTTTACGTTCTCCCCGCGCACGGATGCCACCCACGATGCCCCAAAGGGCAGCATACATGAACATCAGGTCATTCTGGTAGAACGGGTTGGCGGTCGTTGCTGTCACCGCAAGCGCTGAAATAGCGCCCGTTGCCGCCAAAGACACGATGGCTGGTACCGGTGCAGCCAGTTTCTTCCACCAGGTACCGAAGGACATCATCCAGAATCGTACCATGAGGAACAGCATCATTCCGGTTCCCCAGATTCCGAATTTGAACCACAAGGCGACGTACCCATTGTGGACAAAGGTCTTTTCTTCGGAATACAGGTAGGTAATATTGAAAAACCGATAGGGAACCCCCATGCCATAACCGAGGATTGGGTTCACCTTGATATGCTCCCACACGCCCTGCGCCTCGAGGAAACGGTTGATCAGAGAAATATCCTTCGTAACGGCTGTTTCGAGGGTCAGGAATCGATCGAGCAAACCAGACAGGACCAGGAGCAAGTACTCTCCCAGCACGACATAGGCCAGCGTGAAGATGCCTGCCGCCGAAAGGATACCGACCGTCAGCATGCGCACCTTGTCTTTGACGGGCACAAAAAGAAAGGTGATGCCGGCCCCGAAAAAGAAAGCAACCCAGTAGGCCCGGCTCTGTGTCAGGATCAAGCCGGCAAACAGTCCCAGGACCGTGGCGAGAAAAAACGCGCGTCCCTGCCAGGATTTGGTGCGCAGGAACAGGGCCACACTGAACAGGGCCGGAATCATCAACAAGGATTCATTGGCGATAGCTCGACTGGCCGCGATTTGCCACAGCGCTTCTGCGTTCGCGAGATCGCTTCTGTATTCCAGCAGGTTGCGCGCCAACACGTACAAGCCCACGAAGATGACACAACCCAGAACAACACGTAGTCCTTTTGGGTGCTTTTCGATGGCTTCACGAATGGGCCAGTAAAAGCCAAGCATCGTCAGGCTGAGCCATTCACCCATGACGAAGGAGGGGATGGCGCCAAAGACAAATGACAATGGAACCGTCGCCGTTGCCAGGATCAAGAAGAGGAGCAAGACGCGCTCTTCCCGTCGACGACAAATCGTTTCTCCGTTCAGGATAGCTCGAGTGAAAAACCAGTACGCCAGAAAGGAGAGGTAATACAACCCGTAAAGGGCCTCGAATATGCCCAATCCTGCACTAAATCCAACTATAAGCACAAATCCGCACATCACGGCTGCCAGATTCAACAGCGGATAGCGGAAGAGAATGATGGCGACCGCTCCGGCCACAAAAACGACCGGAAGGAAAGGCAGGATTTCAGGAGCCGCCCACGTGATGTAGAGCAGGATCAGGAAAATGAATCCAAATCCTCCCCACAACAGGAGGTTTCCCCAGTTTCCGAGCCAGCGGGTGCTGGGGCCTGCGCGCAATATGTCAGGCGTCGTCGACAAGACGCCGATCAGCTGGCAGCTGCTTCGCGCAGTCGCTGGGCGTAGACCGGGAAGCTGCGACGCCACCAGTCCATTATCAAGGCAAACAGAACGGCGAGAATGAAGGCGGAAAGCGTCGCCGCAATGCAGATGATGCTACGCTTGGGCTTGAATTTCTCCACCGGCGCTACTGCAGGATCGACGATTTGCAAAGCCTGTGCCGTACGCTCTTCCTCGAATCGAGCCTGCTCCAGCATCGGGGCAACCAGTTCAAGGATTCGCTCCTGGATGGTGCGCTCAAGGGTCAGGTCCAGATATTTCTTGACCATGTCCGGAGCTGCCTCGCGTGAGACGGGCAGCACGGCCTCGCGTCCATCGAGTGCATTCTCGTACTGCCGATTAGCGGCTGTCACGAGGGCATCCAGGTTTTGGACCTGGCGGTTGTTTTCCCCAAACTGAGTGCTCAAGGAGGCGAGCTGGATTTCAAGCTGCACGGCGTCAGCGCGCATCTCAGCTAATTGGGTGTAGAAGGCGACGGTCTGCGCTTCGAGGTCCAGGACGCCGTATTCGCGCTGGAATGCAGCCAAGGAGTCCAGCATGGCTTCGCGTTCTTCCTCGGCCAAGCCATAGCGCTCTTCTACATACGCGCGGAAGTTGCCAGCAGTTTGCTTGGAGAGCTCATTGTTGATCTCTTCCAGCTTCTGTACGAAGAAGTTGGACATATCGGCCGCACGCTGCGGGTCTTTGTCCAGCACTTCTATCGAGAAGAAATCGTACTCCTGATCCACTACGAATTCGACATTGTCAGAAAGGGTACCTCGTGCTTCCTCTACGGGGAATTCCTCTTCCTCCAATTCATAGACGGTGATCAGGTCGAATTCCTGTACCACGTCATCCATTACACTTCGGCTGTTCAGGATAGCCATGTAGCGAACGTAGTCGCCGCCGCCGGCTCCCAGCAGGGACTGCGCAGCAGAGGAAATATCCCCGAGTAAGGCACCAGCCAAGCCGCCTGAGGACGAAGCGGGGAGCAACAGACGAGAGGACGCCTTGAACCAGTTTGGCAACAACAGACTGATGATGACCGAGGCAACGGCCATGATGGAGGTGACGATTACGATGAACCGTCTCCACCGGTATAGGACGCCCAGGAGATTCCACCAGGCCTGTTCACCTTCCTGGTTCATCACTTCGATGCGGTCTGCCGCATCACGCGTTTCGGATTGGGACATGGTCGAAAGAAAGAATGAGGATCTCGTCGCAAGTACTGAAAATGTCTCAGTTGCGTCGAATGGTGATGATCAGTGTTATCAGGGACGCTACCGACGTCACGCCCTGGAAGATGGCCTGCATGGTACGGATGCGCGCATCGGCCTGGGCTCGCTCACGTTCGATGAGCAGACGTTCCAATTCGGGATCATCCGACACCGTGGCATCCTTGTCCACGAAGACGATATCGCCAGACTGCAGCGAACGGGTCACGTCTTCGTGATGGGAACCCGTTGCCGGATCGATGACCAGAATCCGACCAGCCACTTCGGAAAGGCCACCAGCCAGCGCCAGGTACGTTCCTACCGTTTGTCCCTCGACGAGGGGCAGATATCCAGGCTGAAGCACCTGTCCGAAGACGTAAACCGACGCCTCATCGCGCGGCACGAACAGGCGATCGCCTGCGCGCAGGGTAACATCCGGGCCCTGGCCATTCAGTACCGACACCATATCCATGCTCACGCGATTCTGAAAAGCCAGCTCCTGGATGAAATAGGAACGGCTGATGAGGTCCAGATCCGTCAGGCGCAGTCGCTGAAAAACGGCAATCGTATCGGAACGCAACGCCTGGCGAACTGCCAGTTCCGGGTTGACGGTCCGGTCGGGGACCATGTCTCGAGACGCATCGGGAAGCGAACGGCGCTCGAGGTAGGCACCGCGGGCAAGCGCGTCGTCGCGCAATCCACCAGCAGCTTCCAAGACTTGGCGTAGGGTCGTCACGCCATCCACGATCGGATAGGCCCCCGGATGGAGAACGCGTCCTTCGAGGCGCACGAGACCACGCTCCTCAGATCGCTCACTGACGGAGACCACGTCGAGGGTCTCTAGCGTGACATCGCCAGCATCTCCGGAATGGAGATCCTCGGCGCTGAATGACTTCGACCAGAGGCCATCTGGCGTAGCGCGCGTAACGGTTACCGACGCGACACTTCCGTCTGATGAAATACCACCGGCCATATCAAGCAGATTTGCCAGTCGGTCGCCTGAACGATGTTCGTAACTGCCGGGGTAGGGGACATACCCAGCGACAGACACCGAAGCGTATTCGGGATTGAATGTAGGGACATAAACAACGTCTCCGTCCTGCAAATAGGGGTTGGCGTCCGTATCGCCGGTTGTCATGTAGCGCATCAGGTCGACGCGCGTGGCCGAACCATCGGGGTGCCGCACTTCGATATTGCGAAAGGAAGGCTGGAACGCCGGGTTGGCCACCGGCAACGCTGTTGTATCAGCAAAAGCCAGTTCAATGACGTTGGACACCCGGGATACGGGCAAGGCCAGGTACCGTCCAGGAATCGGCACCGCACCGCTCACATGGACATAGAATTGGCGCGACTGCACGAGGGAGAGGTCGATGTCAGCATCTTCATAGTAGGCGGCCAGGGATTCCGAAATGGTGCTGCGCGCCGATTGCAAGGTCAAGCCTCCCACATCGACGAGCCCCGCATCCGGCATCGCTATCCGTCCATCGGCACCAACAGCAATCGGCGCGCCACCTATATCCTGCCCATTGATGACCACGGTGAAGGCGTCACCAGGGCCGACAATGTATTCCATCGGGTCAACCGCTCCTTCCAGCGGGATACCGGCTGCCGAAAGAGCGGATTGACTCAGGCGTTGACGAAGCAACAGCAACGGATTGGTCTGGGCTGCTTCCAGCAGCTCGGAGGCTGCATCACCGGAAATCTGCGCATGACTCGTCTGAGGGAGGCCCAGCGCACATGTGACCAAAAGCACCAGGGCCACCCCGGATAAGGTGGAATTCTTCTGCATCATGGGTAAAAGAGACAACTCGTTAGATCGCCGGATAAATCGGCATGTCAGCTACGGGAAAGGCGAATCGGTAGCAGGTGGAAAATAGGCAGTGGCCTGTTGGATCTAACGGGAAAAAGCGTTGATTTTGCCCTAAACTACGTCAATACACCCCACATCGCAACGATTCCAGTGACCTCGTGAAGACCTCGGCCTTTGCCAAGATCAACCTCGGATTGCACGTCCTGAGGAAGCGTAAGGATGGTTTTCATGATTTGGAGACCGTCTTTCTGCGCGTTGGGTGGGCCGATTCCCTCTCTTTTTCCGAAGGCGAAGGCATTTCGATGACCTGTTCCGTTCCGAATCTGCGGGTGGATGGGAGTAATTTGTGTATACAGGCGGCAACGGCAGCATTTGAGGTCCTGGAGCGCATGGGCCACGATCCGGAAGGCGTAGCCATCCACTTGGACAAGGACTTGCCATTTGGCGCCGGACTCGGAGGGGGTAGTAGCGATGCCGCAGCTACATTGCTTGCCGTGAACGCTCTTTTTGGTTCGCCTCTATCTGATGGGCAGCTTCATCGGCTGGCAGCTGACCTCGGATCCGACGTCCCATTTTTCTTGGGTTTTGAGGGTATGGCCTTTGGCACCGGTCGAGGTGAAGTCCTGTCTGCCATCGCGTTTCCTCCGGCACTGCGATCGACCTGGTTGCTCATTGCTGTTCCACCAGTACACATCAGTACGGTGGACGCTTACAGCGGCATTCGCCCGAATGATGTGGATCGGATCGATCTCCTTGCGTTGATGACGGAGGGCTCGTTGCAGGATTGGCGCACAGACCTGGTCAACGATTTTGAACGCCATCTCTTCGAGCGGTATCCGTCCGTTGAAGCGTTAAAGAGTGGATTTCTTGAGGGAGGTGCTGCCTATTCCGCCATGAGCGGATCAGGTTCTTCTGTGTTTGCCATCTTCGAGGACGAACCGACTGCTGCTGCGGCTCAGTCATCCTTGGGAGAAGGCATTCGAACGTGGCTTGGGCCCAGCGATGCGGCTGCGTTTTCGAGCTGAATCGAACCAAAGCGTCTACCAGTCCAGTCGATCCTCTCCACGCGGCTCATCCTCCTCCTCAAGGCTCAACGAATCGGAAGGCACCAACTCAGGTTCCAAACCAAACCTGGCAGGGGAAGGAAAACGTGCATCTTCTGAAATAAAGGTTTCTCCCTCCGCTGTGATTCGTTGCATGAACGACCCAACGACATGCAGCGCGGTATGGGCGCCCTGCCCCCACCAGTCGGTACGGAATCGGTAGGAGGGATTGTTGAACCCGATCCAGGATCCCATGACGAGGTCTGGATGCATCATCATGAACCACGTGTCCTGACTGTTCTGCGTCGTACCCGTTTTGCCCGCTAGGTCGTAGGCGCCCATGCGATATTGAGCATTCATTCGGATTCCGGTTCCCTGCTGAATCACGGCGCGGAGCATGTCGGTCATCGTGTACGCAGTTGCTTCCGATAACGCCTCGCGTGGTGCCGGATCCGCCTCGAAAAGGACATTTCCGGACTGATCTTCAATGCGCCAGATCAAGGTAGGCTCATAAAGCAGTCCACCGTTGGCAAAGGTGGCGTAGGCCGAAGTCAGCTCAAGAAGCTTTACATCACTGACCCCCAGAGCAAGAGCCGGTACTTCCGCCAGCGGGGAGGTGATGCCCATTCGACGGGCATAAAATGCCACATTGGGTGCTCCCACCTCCAGAATCAGACGCGCCGAAATCGTGTTTTTTGACGTAGCGAGCCCTTCACGCAGGGTAATCATCTGTTTGGACATCGGAGCGCCCGAGTTGCCCGGACTCCAAACATTACCCGCCGGGTCCACATAGGTCAGGGAATCGTCCAGAAGCGTGAAATACGGCGAGTACCCGTTGTCAATAGCTGCCGTGTACAGGAAGGGCTTGAACGTGGACCCCGGTTGGCGCTCCGCGATCGAAACCTTGTCGTACCACTCCGTACTCAAATTCCGACCCCCAATCCATGACTTGACGAATCCCGTCTGTGGATCAAGAGCGACAAATCCGACTTCTGGGCGCGTGACAATGGCTTTCAGCGAGTCGACAAACACTTTGTTGCCTTTCAAAGCCGCGACGGCTTCGTCCCGAGAAAGTCCGGCGCGGCGATGGCTTCGATAGTGCTCGGTCCGGGTCAAACTTCCTTCGAACACCTCTGGAAAGCGTCCGAAAAAATTGGTCCACGGAGTGAAATCAAGATCTTCTTCCGCACTCAGGTAGGCGCATGGTTCCGTATCCCAGACCCGAATGTCGCTTCCTTGCTCACTCCACTCGAAGTCGGCAACCGCCTCGAAGCACGGCATGAGCGAATCGACAGCAGCCTGCGCCATGGACTGCATTCGGGAGTCCAACGTGGTGTAGGCAATCAGACCATCGTCATACAGATCATATCCATTTTCTTCCGCCCACCGATCAAGCTGTTTGCGTACTTCCTCGGCAAAGTGAGGCGCCACAGACTGGGTGATGGCCGCAGAGTGGTACACGGCCCCAACAGAATCAGCACGGTGCGTATCCAGGAAGGCAAGCTCCAGAACATCCCGTTTTATCATTTGGGCCAGGACGATATTGCGGCGCTGACGGGCACGTTCGGGATTGCGGATCGGATTATAGCGCGTGATGCCTTTCAGCATTCCCACGAGGGTTGCACTCTCGAGTTCATTCAAATCCCGCGGATCCTTTCCATAAAAGGTTCGGGCTGCGGCTTCGATTCCGTACGCGTTGTACGGAAACTCAACCGTGTTCAGATACATCTCTATGATCTCATTCTTGGTGTACCTGCGTTCGAGCTGAACGGCCGTGACCCACTCCTTCATCTTGCGACCGATCGTTTGCTCACGGCCAATGCGGGTGTTGTAGAGATTTCTGGCCAGCTGCTGCGAGATCGTTGAGCCTCCCTGCACATCGAACCCGGGGACACCCACTTTCGCGAGTACGGTCTTCCCGACAGAGGCCACCGTACGGAACACATCGATTCCCCAGTGATCGTAGAAGCGATGATCTTCCGTGGCCCAAAGCGCATTGATTACATGCGGGGAAATGTCATTGTAATACACCCAAGAGCGATTCTGACGAGCATACCGTGCCAGTTCCTGGCCATCCGCGGTGTAGGCTATCGTGGCGAGCTGAAAATCAGGATTCTCAATTTCTGTCAGTGGAGGAAGCTCGTCGATCAAGGAGACGAAGTAGAGCCCGAGAAGCAGCGTAATGCTGGCAAGGATTAGACCAATCCAGCTGAGCTGCGCAGCCGCCTCAGCTTTTCGCTGATGATTGAACCGCTTGTGCCAGAACCCAATCAGGCGTGCGTGCAGACCTTTCTTCGTCTGACGCGAATCCGCATCATTGAAGTAGTTCTTGAGTTCCTCGTCTGAGTAGCTCCAATCCGACATGATCTGGGTCTGCTAGAGGCGACGTGATGGGTTGGGAGATGCACAGGCGCAACGGCTTTTCGAAGCACCGTACGCCTGCAGGCTCTTTGACACCCAATCAACGTCGTAAGTTGCCTGAATGTTGTCGATACGGAGAACGACTCGTTTGCAGGACGGGAAGAGCAGGCAATTAGTGCATCCTCAGACGGAGAGCGAATCCAATATCGCTTTGGCTCCATCATGCCATCCACACAGCTGGGCCTGATGATTGTCCTCCAGCAAAATAAATGACCGGTGTTCATACCAGTCTCCGCTGTTGAGGTACCACGCGCCTTCCTTGAAAGTACTCAAGTGAAAGAGCCCGGGTTGATGGCAATGGCCCATGATGACCCCGTCCAGATCGTGAGCCACAACCACCCTCCCTGCATAATTCCTGAGCGCCTTGACAGCGGCAGGGTTGGGTTCGAAGGACGAAAATCGACGGGATATGGCGGCAGCCAATGCACCCGCGCCTCCGAACGGAAGCACACTGGTATACAGTCGATGCATTACTGGTAAGTCAGACAGCCAGCGCCCAAACGACGTCGAACCATTGTGCGAGGGTCCAAAATCCCCATGTTCGAGCTGAATATGCTGCCCAGCCCAATCCAGCAGCATGGATCGACGGATCGGAGCATTTCCGGTCAACTGTTCGATGTATCCACGGTGCCACCTGTCGTGATTGCCCATCAGGTAGGTCACCCGGCATCCACCGGACAGAAGTGGTTTTATTCTCGAAGCCCACTCCTCGACGACAGAAGGCGGCTGTTTTCCCGTGTCGATGAATGCATCAAACACGTCACCCAAGAAGATCAGATGATCAGGGCGCGTCGATTCCAGACACGCGGCCAATTGGGTGAGGCTGTCTTGGTCGGACGAGATGTCCTTACCAAGATGCAGGTCCGAAACGATGAATATCACTGGCCTCGATCCGGAGGGGTGGACAGGGTTCGAATTCTCGCTCGACGCGTGAACGTGGAGATGGACTGCGGAGAACGAGCAGGCGCTGTAAACGATTCGTCTTCGAAGGGTTCTCTCAGTTCTCCACCGATGGCCGCCAGATCGATATGCTTGGGCGGCGCGGTGTAGAGCGGTTTTTTCGGGTTTTGGTACGCAGCTGGGCGCTTGAATTCAGACGAAGAAATGTATGCAGCTGGTCCTTTCGAACCACTTTGCAGGAAGTCGCCGACAAGGAGCAAAGCATTGTGGCCACCCTGGCCCCAGTAATCCGACGTAAACGTCACACGCTGATCATTGAATCCGACCCAAGCTCCAACCACCGCGTCAGGATGCATGGCCACAAACCAGCCATCCGCATTGTTCTGCGTCGTGCCTGTCTTGCCGGCCACATCCCCTTGAATCCCGAATCGAGTTCGCAGCCATCCGCCGGTTCCCTGATCAACAGCTTTACGCAACATGTTGATCATGGTGTAGGACGTCTGCTCGCTGAGGACGCGATCCGGTTCAGAAGGAAAGGTCGCAACGATATGACCTTCTTTGTCTGAAATCGAGGTGATGGCCGTGACATTTCGACGGACCCCATAATCGGCAATGGTTGCGTAGGCATTGACCATTTCAAGGAGCGAGGTCTCGCTCGTTCCCAGCGCTAGAGACGGAACGGGCATCATGGGTGAAGAAACATCCATATCCTGTGCGAGATCAATCACATCTTGCGGTCCAATTTTATTTATCAGATGCGCGGATACGGTGTTTTTCGACCAAGCCAGGCCTTGCTCCAGCGTTACCAGCCGTCCACTGGCTCCGCCACCTGAGTTTGTAGGCGTCCATTGCTCGCCCCGCGATTTGGTAACGAAGGTCCGGATTTCGTCTTCTACCATGTAGTAGGGTGAGTAGCCGTCTTCCAGTGCTCGGGCGTACAGAATGGGTTTGAAAATCGATCCAGGCTGTCGTCGCGCAGCAGCGACTTTGTCGAACTGATCTTTGTTGTAGTCGTGCCCTCCGACCCATGCCAGAATCTGCCCCGAACCGGGTTCCATGACTACCAGACTGGCTTGGAGCTGGGTGGCTTGTTGTCGTAGCTGTTGCACGAGTTCAGTATCACCACGCACCGCGAGCAAGGCGTCGTAATCGGATGAGCCGCTGGCCCGCAAGGTGCGATATACCTCAGTCCTGCGCACAAGGTCTTCTTCCAGGGCCCGTTGTTCGCGCCAGTACCGCTCATTGCGAACCGAGCCAGGTGCACCAAACTCTTGAGTCAACATGCGCTGAAGTATAGCAGATTGTTGATCCACTGCCTGCTTGGCATGCTTTTGTAGCTCCGGGCGAAGGGACGTGTGAACAACGAGGCCGTCGCTCTTGAGATTGTAACCCGCCCTGCGTGCCCACGCTTCTGCTTCTTTTCGAACGTAATCGAGGAAATAAGGAGCTGGCGAATCAGCCGGGTCATAGAAATGCGGATTCAACTCAAGGTTACGCTCTTTCGCGGCCGTGGCTTCTTGCAACGTAATAATCTCGAGCGCTGCCATCCGATCGAGGACAACATCGCGCCGGCTCCGGGACATCTCGGGATTTCGGAGAGGATTATAACGCGTCGTACCCTTCAGAATACCGACCAGCAAGGCCGCCTGATGCAACGTCAAATCACCGGAGGATACCGAGTAGAATCGCTGAGCAGCCGCTTCAATTCCAAAACTGTTTTGACCGAACGGTACCGTATTGATGTACCATTCCAGGACCTGATCCTTGCTCATCTCACGTGAGATACGCCGCGCAAGCAGGATCTCGCTGAGTTTTCGGTCCAGCAGGTTTTCCCGTTGCAGTTCCGGATAGTAATTGCGCGCCAACTGCATGGGAATGGTCGAGGCTCCTTCCGGGTCCCCCCATGCCGTGCTCCAGAAAGCTCCCGCCATACGGACCCAATCGACACCCTTATGATCGAAATATCGATGGTCTTCGGTCGCAACAAGTGCCTTCAGAGCGATGGGCGAAATGTCTTCCAACGAGACCCATGTCCGGCGCTCACCGAACAGCGTTCCGAGTTCCGTACCATCGGCCGCCAGGATGAGAGAAGCCTCCGACAACGTGGCCGCCGGGCGCGCGGGAAGGGATGGTAGATCTTCGTGGATTGCCGCTGCGTAGAATGCGAACCAGCCCACCGCCAGCATTCCCGCAACCATACCCAGTGCTGCGGTGGCCTTGAGCATTCGCGAAAGTCGGCGCCTACGTGATGGCCGGGCAGAGTGGGGAGATGGAAGACTACGAAGTCCTGCGTCTCTGTTTAATCCCGCTCTAGGGGAACGGGCTTGGGTTTTCTCGAACCGCCGCGGTCGTCCCGTTTTGCCATCAAGGGTTTCTCCCAGGTGGACGTTCAGCGGAAGAAACCGTGGTATTCCAGGCTGTCGAGAAATAAGATGGGAGCGCTCGTCGCCCATACGTACACGAGAAGTGACATGGTCTGGTCTGCCGAAAGGCTTGGTTCCGGTCTCAGGCTCCAGTCTGAGTCCTTTATCCTTCGCACCAGCAATGTACTTGGTTGGCAACACCAACAACCTGCGATTCGAGCCGTTTGACGTTCGGGACGAACCGTCACCTGAGCGATACACATCCGACTTGCTTGATGCACACCCCCAGCTCCGCGCCGGTTCTGTCCAGCGCGTGACGAGCGACCAGGCTGGCCAAGCCCGATTCTCCCGATCGGAAAAGGTCTTCTTTTCCGCAGTGTCAGATACGGATTGAATCACGATTTTTGCGGTTGTCTGAGGCCAATCTAGCCATTGGAGGGGAGTGTTTGCCGAATTCTGCTTTCGTTCTTTGTTCTGCGCGCAACCTGTGTATGGGCAGTCCTCCATACCAAGGCGATCTCAGTCTTTCGCGTAGCGTAGGTTTGCCCGGACAGCTCAACAAGCGCACGATTCGCGCGGTATTGATCAGCTTCCTCAGGGCATGGGTGCAATCGAACCATTGCCCGAATAACGGGTACTTGCTGCGCTGCCCCGGGTGCGATCTGAACGATTCACGTGCTCGTCAGTGCTTCACCACACCAATCATTGCCTACTCACATGTATCAGGGCACCTATCAGCCACCAACCCGGTTCTCGGTTTTTCCACCGGTGATCAAGAATCTTCTGATTCTGAATGTATTGGTGTTTCTGGCTCAGATTGTACCCGAGACCAACCGGATACTGATCAACTGGTTTGGTCTTTGGCCACTGGGTGGGTCACCCATTATTGGACTCGGGGAATTCTGGCCTTGGCAGCTGCTCTCGTACGGATTTCTGCACGGAAGCCCGAGCCATCTATTGTTCAATATGTTCGCCCTCTGGATGTTTGGCGTTCAAATCGAGAATACGTGGGGTTCCCAGCGTTTTCTGGCGTTTTACTTCGCCTGTGTGATCGGAGCGGCCTTGATCCAGATGCCCGTTGTTACGTGGGACTTCATGGCTTCCGGTGGGGATCCGCGCTGGTGGGTGCCTACGATCGGGGCCTCCGGCGGGGTCTTCGGCATCTTGTTGGCTTTCGGAATGATGTTTCCGGATCAACCTATCTATCTCTATTTCCTGTTTCCTATCAAAGCCAAGTGGTTCGTGATTGGATATGGACTCATTGAGCTTTTTGCCGGTGTAAGTGGATCTTCAAGCGCGGTAGCTCACTTTGCCCACCTCGGGGGTATGTTGTTTGGATTCCTGTTGATTCAGTACTGGCGAGGCAAGTTGCCTTGGAAGCCGCAACAGCGTATGTATTGGTGACCGTATTGTCGCCAACTTCCGAGTTCAAGATGGTGCTGATTGCAGATTTACTGACGGCTTGACCCTGTTGAGGTCCCAACGCTGCTGACGCCCTGATATTGCTGACGCTCTGATATTGCTGACGCCCTGATATTGCTGACGCCATGCAACCGAACACGTTCAAATTCTGGTACGCGAGTCAGCCGCGCGCACTGCGGCTCCTCCTGACGATCAATGTGGTTTTCTATCTGCTCTGGAATCTGGTGCTTGTGCACATCGGAGCGGTCCGCTTTTTCGTCATCGAACACGTGGTACTGAATCCCGCGTGGCCGGGTATCCTTTTCGAGCCCTGGCAGGTGCTCACGTACGGATTCCTGCATCTTGGAGCTGGACTGGGCGGCATGCTGCACATCCTGTTCAATATGCTGTGGATGATGTGGATTGGACGCGACTATGAACCTCTTTATGGTCCCGGCCGCATCCTTGGAGTGTATGTATTAGGTGCGGTTGGTGGTGCATTACTGACAGTTTTTCTTCACGCGCTGTTTCCCACAGTCGGGCCATTCGGGGGCCCTGTACAAGGCGCCTCTGGAGCTGTTCTTGCGCTCATGACCATGATCGCCATTCATCAGCCCGACAAGCGCATCGGATTGATGTTCATAGGAGTCGTCAGGCTGATTCATGTAGTGATCGGCTTCATCGCGCTGGATTTTCTGTTTTTGTCGGCAGGAGGGACCTCTGTTTCGGCGCATCTGGGAGGTGTGGCAACCGGATTTTTGTTGGGTAGGATGGCTCGCGCTGGCTCGCACCCCACGCCATGGGCAGACTGGTTTTTCAAGGATCGATCGGGTCGCCAAGCGGCTTCTCGTGGCGCATTCAGCGGCGAACCAGAAGGAATCCTTGCGTCGTTGGAGGCGTGGTTGTCCCGTCGCAAGTCAGGTGAAACAGGTGAGAGCCCGGGAGGGGAAAGGACCTCTGGACCTGCGCGCATCTACAAAATGCATCCAGGCAGTACTTCCGGTTCGGGAGAGGCAGATCTTACGACTGATATTGATCGCATTCTGGACAAGATTTCTGCGACAGGATATGATTCCCTCACCGAGGCCGAGAAGCGCAAGCTTATCGAATCGAGCGAAGAATGAGTTACCCCTGGGACTCGGGGCTCAAGGGCGAAGCCACGATTAATTCGGGTAACGGTCGGGACCCGCTGCCTACAGAAGCGTACGTGTGACTCGTTGCTGCCCGCCGTCCCTCGCTGCCTGACGCTTCTCAGGCCGCACACAGAAAAGCGCTGAGCCCGGCGGCGAGCATCGTTTCGATACATATTTTGCTTTGATGACCATCCTTTATCCACAAGATTTTTTCTTGAGATGGAACGCCCCAGAAGACATTCCAGACAAGTCGCCGTAGGTGACGTCCTCATCGGTGGCGGTGCCCCGATTTCCGTTCAGTCAATGACAACGTCCAAGACCCATGATGTCGAGACGTCGGTGGCGGAAATCAATCGTCTCGCCGAAGCAGGGGCTGATATTGTGCGAGTCGCAGTCCCGCGCCCCGAAGACGTTGACGCATTGCCCGAGATCGTGGCTGGAGCCAACGTGCCGGTTTGCGCCGATATCCACTTCAACCATCAGTATGCGCTCAGTGCAATTGAAGCTGGTGTAGCCAAAGTTCGCATCAATCCGGGCAATATTGGCAAGACGGAGTGGGAAGCAGATGTGCTTCACGCTGCAAAAGACGCAGGCATCCCGATTCGCATCGGCGTGAACTCAGGATCGCTGGAGAAGGACATTTTGGACAAGTACGGTTACCCTCAGCCCGAAGCGTTGTACGAAAGTGCGATGCGCCACGTAGAGATCTGTGCGGCATGCGACTTTGAGGATATCGTGATCTCGGTCAAGCACTCGGACGTGTTCTTCATGATCCAGTCGTACAAGCTCTTGGCCGAACGGACCGATTTTCCCCTTCATCTCGGAGTGACAGAGTCCGGGTCGAAAGACACCGGCACGATAAAGAGCTCCATCGGAATAGGTGCGCTGCTTGCCGAAGGCATTGGAGATACGATCCGTGTATCGCTAGCAGCCGATTCGGTGCATGAAGTCGAAGTGGGTCATCAGATTCTCAAATCCCTTCGACTCGGTCGCCCCGGCGTGAATATCATCGCGTGTCCAACCTGCGGTCGATTGACCGGCGATCTTTTCTCTGTCGTCGAGGATGTGGAAAAGGCCGTCAAGGACATGAAGTTCGAGAAGGATCTCAATGTTGCCCTCATGGGATGCGCCGTGAATGGTCCTGGAGAAGCAGCAGGAGCGGACCTGGGCGTGTCGCTTGGCCGGGGTCGCGCTCACCTTTTCAAAAAAGGGAAGATCCTCAAAACCATTCCCGAGGAAGATATCGTCTCCGAAGTATTGAAGGCCATCGAGGAATTCTAGAACTCCCCGAGCAGGCGCTGGATGACGTTGAGGGCTGACGAATGTCACCCAATCGTCAAACCGCCACTCCAGCTATAAACGAGAACAGGCCGCTGCGACTGAGTCGCAGCGGCCTGTTCTCGTTTTGAACTAGCTGGTGCTAGTTGTGGCCTGAGCCACCGTCTGCATTGTGGCCTGAGCCACCGTCGACGAATACAGCAGCATCGTCAGACTGAGATCCAACAAAAGAGTCAGGGTTGCAACCAGTCACAACGAAAGCCGCACAGACAAGCATTGGGATCAGAAGTCGTTTCATCTTTCCGTTTGTTTTTGGCGGTTTGTCGCGAAAAACCACTGTTTGTGGATGACGTCACCTGCATAAACGGAATCACTAGTCGATTCACGACACTTGCTTTTACTCTTTTCTAAAGAGCACATCCTTTTTGCCGATCACTAACGTGAATCAATCACTAGTAGAATGGGTGGAATGCTCTCATATCGATCATTTTGTTTCTTCGCCGTACTTATTGCGTCGATTCGGGTTGAAAGCTCGAAAGGTGAGGGTTCTGACTTTGTTATGACCTTGAAGAAAGCTGAAGTTTCGCGTCAACGGCCTCGTCGGTTTGCGGGAATGGGCAACACCGCTTCTGCCTAGATTCGACTCGATCGCGTAAGAGAGCTCGATGTTGGCGATATTCGGGAGGAATTATTCCGTTCTAAAGCGCGAGAGTTGTTGATGATGCGTGTTATTAAGGCCATCCGCTTTTTCTTCGTGATGGTCGGCTACAGCCTTCACATGCTCATTACCGGTCGATTACTCGAAGCCGGTCGGCGTCCCATGCATTCCGCTCTGCGCCAACGAGCAGGCTGTATTTCCTTGATCAAGGGATTGGGATTCACGGCCGAAGTTCGTGGCAGCTACCCGAAGGATATCCCTTCGCTGATTGTCTCGAATCACATCGGCACCCTGGATCCTTGGATTCTGGCCTCCCAATTCAACGTTGCCTTTGTTGCCAAGGCTGAAATGGGCACCTGGCCCGTGATCGGGATGGTTTGCCGCGCCGTGGGCATCATTTTCGCCCACCGCAAGAATGTTATGAAGACGTCTGGCACAGTCAACGAAATCCAGGATCGTATGCGATCCGGTGTGTCGGTTCTGATCTTCCCGGAAGGGACGACGTCCAACGGGCAGCAGCTGCTGCCCTTCAAGACGGGAGGCTTTCAAGCCGTTGCGGGTATGGAGGACGGTTATATCATTCCGATGTATTTCCATGCTCGCTCGATCGGAGGTAAGGAGGTCACCACGGCATCGCGTGAGACCGTTACGTGGTCCAGCCCGCAAGGAATGTTCGCCAATATCTGGCATGTACTTGGGCTGGGGCCGCTTCATTTCGTAATCCGGATAGGCGAGCCCATCCCTGCGTCGGGCAGGGACAGGAAAGAACTTGCCCGCTCTTCCCAAGAAGCTGTCCAACGGCTCATGGATGAGGAAATCGCAGAGCTCACTAGTGGGTACCAGCCCATCCCGGCCCTCGATGCCCAGGCCGTCCATCCGTGACCCGCGAAACGATTCCTTCCGAACGCGTACAAAGAACAGCGCCTGAAGAGCGCTTAGCATTACATCGGCACCCTGTTCATGAGTGAGTCCACGCAATCAATTCCAACACAGTCCATCCGCATGCGGACCATCGGCCTCGTGGCCGTGGGGCTGCTTACTGGGATTCTGCTGACACTCTGGTTTGGCGGTGTCCTTCCGGGACAGGATCGTCCTGTGGACGTCAACCGAGCAGTTCAGCTTGGTTCTGAGCGCAATGCGGGAGCGATTCAGGCTCCCTCGGGCGATGTCCCGACCCAGTATCTGGACGTGATGTCGATGAACGAGGTCTTCAAAGCCGTTTCCAGTGCGGTCACCCCGACCGTCGTCTACATTGAAGTCGAGAGCATTCCCGGTAGCAGTATCCTGTCACCTTTTGGGCAGCGTGGTGGCGCTCAAAGCTTGGGAAGTGGCGTGATCATCAGTGAACAAGGATATATCGTCACGAACAATCACGTCATTGATGGGGCCAGCCGAATTCGCGTCACCCTCAATGACAAGCGTCAGTACACCGCAGACGTGGTCGGTACGGATCCAACAACCGACCTGGCCGTGATCAAGGTTGATCCCGATTCAGAGATCCCGGTTGTTGCGCTGGGCGATGCGAATAGTGTTGAGGTGGGTGAATGGGTGCTGGCCGTTGGCAATCCTTTCAGATTGACGTCTACGGTCACGGCGGGCATTGTGAGTGCGATAGGCCGCCAGGTAAACGTGATCGAAGATCGTCTCGGCATCGAGAGTTTCATCCAAACCGATGCGGCCATCAATCCGGGTAACTCGGGCGGAGCCGTCGTCAATCTTCAAGGCGAGCTCGTAGGGATCGCTACGGCCATTGCCACGGAATCCGGCTCGTACGAAGGCTATGGATTCGCTGTACCCGTGGATCTGATGGAACGGGTCGTACGGGACTTGATCCGATATGGCGAGGTGCAACGTGGATACCTGGGTGTGTCGATCCAGGCCATGAATGCACGTGCCGCTGAAATTGCAGGCCTCGATGCCGTACGAGGCGTGTATTTGAGCAGTGTCCAGCCCGGACTCGCTGGATTTGAAGCGGGACTGCGAGATGGCGACATTCTACTTTCGATCAACGGGCGGGAAATGACCGAGCCGAACGAACTCCAGAGTGCGATTGCCCTCTTTTCGCCCGGCGATGCCGTACCGGTTGAAATCTGGCGTGACGGTCGATCGGTAGACTTTACGGTGGTGCTGAAAGGACGGGACGACCCAGGCTACGCCTCGTGGTTGACCGAGCTGAATCAGGGGCAGCAGCTGTTCACGGAGCCGCAGTTTGACGAGAATCAGGTCGTCGAGCTTGATGCATGGGGGATTGGCGTGACGAATCTGGATGGTCGCACGCGGCGACAATTCCAGGTGGCCCACGGAGTCTACATCGCTTATGTCAATGCAGACGGCCCCTTCGATAAAGCAGGCGTTGCTCGGGGCGTTGTGATCACGGCGATCAATGACATTCCCGTCTTCAATACGGACACGCTCGAGGATGCCGTGCGCAGCACAGAAGAGTTGCTTGTGCGAGTCAAACGCAGCGACGGCTCGACGGCGTTTTACGAAGTCTCGCTGTAGATAAAGGTCCGATAGGGAACTGGTGATGTACCTGCGAGGAAGCGGAGTGAGCCTTTCCCGGTGCCATGCCGTAGTTTTCGACCTTCGTTTTCCTGACTGCACTTTTCGCAACAGCGCATGCTTCGTTATCTGACAGCCGGTGAATCACACGGTGAAGCCCTCATCGGAATTGTTGAGGGGATGCCGGCGGGTGTGCCCGTTACGCGGGCGATGATTGACGAGCAACTGGCGCGTCGCTGGCTGGGCTTTGGTCGAGGCGGACGAGCAAAGTTTGAGACGGATCAGATCCATTTCTACTCCGGGGTCCGTTTTTCCAAGACGATGGGTGGGCCGATAGCTATTCGGCTCGACAACGCGGCCTACCAGAAAGACAAATCCGGCTGGCCGGAGGTCATGGCGGTTGACGGGGATGGCCAAGGCATTGAGCCCATCACGCTCCCTCGTCCCGGACATGCCGATCTGACAGGCGCTCAGAAATATGGTCTGGATGACATTCGACCCGTTATCGATCGCTCCAGTGCTCGCGAAACGGCGATGCGGGTTGCTTGCTGCTCCCTCGCGCGGGTCTTCCTGCGCCAACTCGGGATCGAAGTAGGTAGCCACGTGACGCGAATTGGCGAGGCGGGTTATGATTCGCCAGCCGACTATCAGGCCCTGCTGGCCGATGTCGTGCATGACGGCGCCGAATCCATCAACCGCCGAGCCGATCTCAGCGAAGTGCGCATGCTCGATGCGGAACTGACCTTATCGTGTATTGAGCACATCAAAGCGGTCAAGAAGGAAGGGGACAGCCTGGGCGGATCGTACGAAGTGATTGTCACCGGGGTGCCCGTTGGGCTGGGCTCGTTTGTTCAGTGGGACCGAAAACTGGATGCGCGATTGGGGCAGGCGATCCTTTCTATTCAGGCGCAGAAGGGTGTCGAGATCGGAGATGGTATTGCGGCTGCAACCGAACGAGGCTCGGCCATCCACGATCCGATCACGGCAGAGGGAGATACATTTCCGCGAACCCAGAATCGTGCTGGCGGGATCGAGGGCGGTATGTCCAACGGCATGCCGATCATCGTTCGCGGGTACATGAAGCCCATCCCGACGCTCATCAAACCGCTCGGAACGGCGGACATGAACACCGGTGAGCAGCAGCCCACGCGCTACGAACGAAGCGACGTCACGAGTGTACCCGCTGCGTCCACGGTGGCAGAAGCTGTGGTAGCTATGGAGATTGCAAACGCCGTGCTGGAGAAATTCGGTGGCGACAGCCTGGACGAGATCAAGTCGCGGCTGAAGTAGGCGTTCGGTCCCGCGTTCCAGTCTGGCGCGGTCCCCAAAGAGGGGGCTTTCCAGATCGTGGAAAAAAGAGCCTACTTTTTCGATCAGCGCTGTGGCGATTGAGCGGCCATCTCTCTATTCTGCACGCGTCGCGGTGAACGGTTCAGTTTGCGCGCATGGGGCCCAGATCCACGTGTGATGGAAGAAGAACTGTTCAGGAGTTGTTATCAACTTTTTCTGGAAGTTCACCGCGAAAAAAAGAAAAGTCTCGTTTGGTAGAGGTAAGCCCGAGCGATGAGCTCCACTCACTTGAGAGGTTCGCTGGATCGCTTGATCGTTCACCTTGATCCCAAGGAATTTCCTGATGCACAACCGACCTTCCTTTGACCCGCGATTTGCGCACGGGCAGCAGGCAGGCGGGACCGTCGAGCAGCGTCAGTCTGCTGCCGGAGTCCCAGCCATGTTTCTCCCGAACTATTCCGGCGATGGAAGGGGTGTATCCAAGGCAGCTTCACTGGAAGCAGAACTTCCGCAATGGTCGGGTGATGGACGTCACAGCGTTGCCAACCCACTGATGCCCGTTTTTCAGGCTGATGGGTATGGTCACCAAGATCTCCTCCCAAGTTGAGGCCGAAGTGGGGAGCCCACCTCCGAACAACAGCGATTCGAATGTTGCCCCGTCCGTTCCAGCTCGAACGAAGAGCGAATCGGCTGAATACGAAGAGGTGCGCCGCGCCCAGTAGGATAGTGTTGCGTCGAGTGCCGCAGACAGATCAATTGGCCCAAGCACCATGTTGCCGGGTGACGAGCCGGTATGCACGCCGTTATTCAGCCCGGCATGGCAGGCGCCACGGCGCCATCAAAGGTCTCCGAGAAAAAGGTCGTCTGTGCGCCCGCAGGCATGACGGTCAGGCATACGAGTGCCCAAAGCAAAACACGCATCGCTCCCTCCAGTATCGTTCATCTTCATTGCGATCATGCCGCGATTGCGGCCCCGAGTAGAGGGAAGACCCGGTTGGGATTGCGATGTAACCTGCGGAGGGTGGATCGTGAGAGTGGGGTCAAAAACGCGCGGCGGGCTGGATGAAATCCAGCCCGCCGCGTCATGGCCATGTCCCATGTCACCCTGCCATGCAGACGTCAGGGTCGGGGATGTGCCGTGCTCTTCACCCGCCGTGAAGAGCTGGTTTTTTAAGTGGTCAGCCGTTCACGACGCCATTCTGGCCACCAAAGCCCTGGCCTGGTCGACCGCCTTGGCCGCGTCCACCGGAACGACCGCCCTGTCCGCGCTGGCCTTTGTTGGCCTTGAAGCGCATGGAGATGGCCTTGTGGATACGGACGATTTCGTACTGCGTGTCGTCGTAAATGCTGATCATAGCAGCCTGATGAGTTTCGCGCTGGGCTTCGACCTGAGCCTTGACCGTTTCGCGATCAGCCCCCGATTCGATGAGGGCCTTGATGGCATCCCGCTCAGCCTCAGCTGAGTCGCGCAGCTCTTCGAGGGCCGATACCTGATCGTCCGTCAGGCCAAGCACCTCGATCATGACTTCCCGGGCTGCTTCGCGGTTGGCCTGCATCTGCGCCTCGCGTTCCGCTCGGCGTGCTTCGGCTTCTGCCTTCAGCTCTTCCAACTGGGCTTTCTGCTCATCCGTAAGCACACCTTCGACTTCGGCCTTGATCTGCTCATGCAAAGCGTCGAGCTGCTCCTTGATTTCAGCGCGGGTCAGCGTACCGCGCTGGTCTAGAATAGCTTCGATCTGTGGCTTGTAGGACTCGCGGATGGCTTTGATGGCGTCCTTTTGCTCATCACTCAGGCCAAGCTGCTCGAGAGCGTTGCTGCGACGGTCCTGCTGACCACCCATGCCTGGGCCACCCTGGCCGCCACCTGGACCACCGCGGCGCTGCTGCTGCTGCATTCCTCGCTGGTTTCCCTGACGACGCTGGTCGCCAGTGCGTTCAAGACGCGCAAACAGGCGCTCTTTCTGCTCATCGGTCAGCGTAGCCTGCAATTCAGCAGCCACATGCCACAAGAAGCCCGGCTCGCGATCGGCATCGTCATCGCCGAACTTGGCCATGGAAGCGGAAAGCGCGGCGCTTTCCTGTGCGTTGAGTCCCAGGTCGAGGGCGATAAAGGACACGGTTTCTTCAAGCGATGATTCTGCGCCGTCAAGGCCACCCACGGCGCTGGACGAATCGCACGCGGCCAGCACGTTGAACATGAGAATAGCCACGCTCATGCGGGAAGCGAATCGCTTCAATTGGAAATACTGATTGGTAATCATGACGTCAACTCCGTCGTAAATAATGGTATGTCGGTGAACGTGGGTGTTCATTGCTAGCGGGAGTCCGTCTGTGTGATGCGCCGTTCATCCCGCCATCTGCACCCAAATACCGGAGGCGCCTTTCCGCAGTTGTCACAGAAGTGTGACGACAGTATGCCAAAGTGACGGAAAGATCGGGGCCGATTCACAAAATCGCGGACCCAGGATTATCCAACTGTGAATCCGACCCCTTTTGGCGGCAATTGATTGGGGCCATGACTACCTTCCTAACTCCCTTTGATTTTGCATTTTTGCATGCTATCCCGCAAGAACTTCGGACTGATCGGCGCAGCCGGCTATGTGGCCCCTCGTCACATGAAGGCCATCGTGGATACGGGAAACAAGCTCGTGGCCGCCATGGACCCGAACGACTCCGTGGGGGTGATTGATTCCTATGCGCCCGAAGCTGCTTTTTTTACCGAGTTCGAACGGTTTGATCGGCACGCGGAAAAGCTGCGGCGCGCAGGGGAGGAGCACAGGCTACATTATGTGAGTATCTGCTCGCCCAACTACCTGCACGACGCGCATTGCCGTTTCGCGCTGCGCATTGGAGCGGATGCCATCTGCGAAAAGCCGCTGGTGTTGAATCCCTGGAATGTGGATGCGCTGCAAGAGCTGGAAGAAGAAACCGGACAGCGCATCTGGAATGTGCTACAGCTCAGACTGCACCCAGCGGTCATTGACCTCAAGAAGCGCATCGACGCCGAGCCTGATGGCAAGCGCAATCAAGTTGAACTCAAATACATCACGCCCCGCGGCAAATGGTATGATATGTCTTGGAAAGGACAGCCGTCTAAGTCAGGCGGTGTGGCCACCAACATCGGCATCCATTTTTTTGACATGTTGATGTGGGTGTTCGGCGGTGTGCAGCACTCCAACGTCACGCGCAGCGAGCCGCGGAGTATGGCCGGTGAATTGGTGCTCGAGAAAGCAGACATCACATGGCATCTATCCGTTGAATCCAGTGATTTGCCTGAAGGGCACCAGGGGGCATTCAGGTCATTAACCTTGAACGACGATCCCTTCGATTTTTCAGGCGGGTTCACCGATTTGCATACCCAAGTCTACCAAAACGCCTTGGCAGGCCGCGGATTTACATTGGATGATATCAGGCCTTCCATTTCCCTCGCAGAGCAACTTCGATAAATCAGAAGCCAAACCCGAACACGCCGATCAGCTTGCTCGGGCCATGATCGAGCTCATCGAGGGTGAGAGTCTTCGCGAATCGTTGGCTAGAGCGGCCCTCGAAGCAGCTCCGAAATACGATCGACGCCGGCTGGCGCTGAACATGCTGGCAGAAGTCGAAGCAATTCTCCATCCTGCGGGCAAAGCATCCGGAAGAGGATGAAGATTAATTTCAGTTCGCTGATTTAGGTCGATTACCCCCGATATTGCCATCGATAAAAATAGAGACGTTGCAATACCATGAAGAAAGCGCTGATCACGGGAGTAACGGGACAGGATGGTGCTTACCTGTCCGAGTTGCTGCTGAACAAAGGATACGAGGTTCACGGAGTGAAGCGCCGGTCCTCATCATTCAATACGGAACGCATCGACCATTTATATCAAGATCCTCATGATCCCGAACGCCGCTTCCATTTGCACTATGGAGACCTGACGGACTCGACCAACCTGATCCGGATCGTGCAGGAAATTCAGCCGGACGAGATCTATAATCTGGGCGCTCAGAGTCACGTTCAGGTAAGTTTCGATACTCCTGAATACACTGCAAATGCTGATGCAATTGGCGTCTTGCGATTGCTTGAAGCTATCCGCATCCAGGGTTTGCAGGAAAAGACCCGATTCTATCAGGCGTCTACGTCCGAGCTTTTCGGGAAAGTGCAGGAAGTGCCGCAGAAGGAAACGACGCCGTTTTACCCGAGATCGCCTTACGGGGTCGCAAAACTGTACGCCTACTGGATAACGGTCAACTACCGGGAATCGTACGGGATGTATGCGTGCAACGGTATCCTATTCAATCACGAAAGCCCAATTCGGGGCGAGACATTTGTAACCCGAAAGATTACCAGGGCCGCGGCTCGCATTGCATTGGGGATGCAAGACAAACTGTACCTCGGCAATATGGATGCCAAACGGGACTGGGGCCATGCCAAGGACTATGTAGAAGGCATGTGGTTGATGCTGCAGCAGGATGAACCACAGGATTACGTGTTGGCTACGGGCAAGATGATTACAGTGCGCGAGTTCTGCCATCAAGCATTCAAGGCTGCTGGTATTGAGTTGGTCTTCGAAGGGAGTGGGCCAGATGAAGTTGGACGTGATGCCAAGACGGGTAGGGCGATGATCGAAGTTGATCCACGCTACTACCGACCTGCCGAAGTGGAGCAGTTGCTGGGTGACCCTTCCAGGGCTCGGGAAGAGCTTGGCTGGGAGCCCTCCTATACGCTGGAGCAGATGGTCGAGGAGATGGTTGAGTCGGATCTTAACAAAGCGAAGGCAACACGGTAGAACAAAGACTGTTCTACTTCGCTGGGAGCCGAGTTAGCAGGCTTGATAATCACAAGGGTAGTTGAATGCGTATTGCCATTGTTGGAACAGGATATGTTGGCCTCGTTACGGGCACTTGCTTTGCTGAAATGGGATTCGATGTCCTTTGCGTGGACATCGATGAATGCAAGGTGGAGCAGTTGAAGCGCGGTGTTCCGACCATTTATGAGACGGGCCTTGAGATGCTGCTGCAGCGCAATATCAAGGAAAAGCGCCTGAATTTCACGACGGAGTTAAGAACCGCCGCTTTGACCGCAGATGTGTTGTTTCTGGCGCTTCCAACTCCGCCCGGAGGAGATGGCGCAGCAGACCTGTCTTATGTCAAGAAAGCCGCAGCGGATTTGGGTGAGATCTGGTCAGTAGAGGACGATCCTGGGTATCACGTGGTCGTAAATAAGTCTACCGTACCCGTCGGAACAGCGGACGCTGTACGAGAGATACTTGAATCAGCTGGACTTCAGGCTGGTACGCATTTCGATGTGGTATCCAACCCGGAATTTCTTCGGGAGGGGGTGGCCGTTTCTGATTTCATGAAACCGGAGCGCGTCGTAATCGGAACAAGGTCAGAGCGCGCTGCGGACATCTTGAAGACGATTTACGAGCCTTTTGTCAGGCAGGGTAATCCGATTCTGGTCATGGACGAGCGTTCCTCAGAAATGACCAAGTACGCGGCTAACTCGTTCTTGGCCACAAAAATATCTTTCATCAACGAAGTGGCCAATCTGTGCGAGCAGGTAGGGGCCAACGTCGATCAGGTTCGACAGGGAATAGGCATGGATAGTCGTATTGGCAACCTTTTTCTTTATCCTGGCATCGGTTTTGGCGGAAGTTGCTTCCCCAAAGATGTGCAGGCGCTCAAGAAGACAGCCGATGAAACCGGGTACGACTTCAAGATCTTGGATGCCGTCTTGAAAGTGAATGACCGTCAGCGCAAGCAAATGGCGGATCGAATCATCCAGCGTTTCCGCGGTTCATTGGAAGGGAAGCGAATAGCAGTGTGGGGGTTAGCATTCAAAGCCAGGACCGACGACGTCCGTGAGTCTCCAGCGCACTATGTCATCCGCGGTTTACTCGAAAAGGGGGCAGAAGTCGTTGCCTTTGATCCGGAAGCGGTGGAGACTACCCGCACTGTTTTTGGTGCGTCGATCAAGTATGGCTCAGAGCCATATGAGGTATTGGAAGGGGCGGATGCTCTGGCTGTGTTGACGGAATGGCACGAATTCCGCAGGCCGGATTTTGAAAAGGTTCGTTCGCTTTTGAAGGAGGCTGTCGTTTTCGACGGGCGAAATTTGTTCAAACCAGCTCGCATGAAGGAAATGGGCTTTGAGTACCACTCAGTGGGCCGTCCGAATTAAAGTAGATAACACTTAAGGTTTTAGACTTAGGAATAGCAATGAGTTCTCTCGCAGTAGTAGGGATGGGATACGTTGGTCTACCCTTGGCGGTGACCTTTGCAGAGTCTGGTGTCAAGGTTTGTGGCCTTGATCTCAGCTCCGAGAAAATGGGCATGTTGAACGAGGGAGAATCGTATATCGAGGATATACCTACCCCTCGGTTAGCGCCCTTAGTCTCGAAAGGATTGGTTCGAGGCTCTACGGATTTTGATGATCTGGCTGACGCAGATTGTATTTCCATCTGTGTCCCAACTCCGCTAAGCAAGACGCGGGACCCCGAGATGTCCTATGTCTTGGCGGCAACCAAGGAGATTGCACCGCGCCTGCGAAAGGGACAGGTCGTTATCTTGGAGAGCACGACGTATCCTGGTACAACCCGCGAAGTTATTCTGCCTCTCCTTGAGGAAACGGGCTTGAAGGTGGGAGAAGACTTTTTTCTAGCTTTCAGCCCAGAGCGCGTAGATCCCGGTCGCGAAGATTACACTACCAAAAATACACCGAAGGTCATTGGAGGAATTACTCCTGCTTGTGTAGAAAAGGCAACGGCTTTCTACTGTCAGGCAATTGATCACGTGGTGCCGGTAAGTAGTCCAGAAGTGGCGGAAATGGTCAAGCTCCTTGAAAACACTTTTCGAGCGGTCAACATTGGGCTTGTGAACGAAGTCCTATTGATGTGTGAGAAGCTTGGTGTGGACGCCTGGGAAGTGATAGATGCGGCTGCTACGAAGCCTTTCGGATTCATGAAGTTCACGCCGGGTCCAGGTCTGGGCGGCCACTGCATTCCGATCGATCCGCATTATCTGTCCTGGAAGCTCAAGACGCTCAACTACACGGCACGTTTTATTGAATTGGCCAGTGAGGTCAATACCGGCATGCCGGAGCATTGGGTGCAGAAAGCTCAGGACCTATTGAATGAAGACGGAAAGGCAGTAAAGGGCAGCAAAGTTCTTGTTGTTGGCGTTGCTTACAAAAAGGACATTTCTGACGTTCGAGAAAGTCCTGCAATCGATATTATTTCGCTCCTCAAGAGAAAAGGTGCTCAGGTTCTCTATCATGACCCTCATGTTCCTGCGTTCTCTGAGCATGGAATAGTTATGGATTCGGTCAAGGATTTGAACCAAGAAGTGAAAGAAGCCGACTGTGTTGTTATCGTGACAGACCATAGTATCTATGAGTGGGAATCCATATCAGAGATGTCCAAGCTGCTGGTGGACACGCGAAACGTGATAAAGTCGTGACCGAGAAGCTGGACGTATCGCTTAGAACGGCGAGAATCCTACTGCTCAGTTTCTATTATCCCCCTGACTTAGGGCCAGGACCTCTTCGTGCCAAGTCGATTATAGATGCGCTGGTTGATGATGCCGTGATTCGTCGTGGGGTCGTCCATCCATTGCTGTAGGACGGAGAGCTGGCTTGCTGACCATTCGACAATGCGAGATCCCGTATCGGCGGACTCGATGAGCCCCAGTCGCGTAGATTCTCGGTCGAGTTCACCTTCAGCGCCAGGGATTTCCCAGGAGTCTCCAGTGGATGGCTCATTCCAGGTCGCTTCTGCTTCATTCCAAGAGCGGGACATCGGGCGGAGTTGGGCACCGTGCTGTACACGCACGATCGCCGATTGAGGGCAAAATGTCCGGAATGGACGCGGCAACCGGAAGAGTGCGGCGAGTGATGGACGCCGACGGTCGAACTATTGGACGTTCAATACGGCTTCGTCGGCCGCGTCCACGGCCCGTCTTCCTCGGGCGGGATCCAGTAGGTGCTCGCTTTCGGGTCGAATCGTTTGCCAAGCAGGTCCTTTCGGAGCAGCTTGAAGATCAGCCCGATTGGGGTGACCGCCAGGAAGTACACCAGCGTCAGCAGGACCCGCGTCATCACGTAGTTCAGGACCATGGCCAGCTTCATCCAGGCCCATTCGAGGGGCGCGAGGGCGTTGGGCCAGACGATGGAAAAGGCCAGGAACAGCGCCGCCGTGATGCCGAGCCCTTCCACCCACGGGGTCTGCGACCAGCCCGAGCGCCACAACACAACCAGTGTTACGACAGCCAAGGCGCCGGCCATGACGCGGCCGAACTTGCGGAGGTCGTTCACGTCACGGATGATCTTTATGTCGGGTTGGAGGACCACTTTTTACGGGCTTTGTGGTTATAAACGGTGGTTTTAGGTCGCGGTGTTCGGATACGATGTGCCGGATTCAATCGGTGAACGTCGCTTTCCAGTCGACGCTGTCTTCGAAGGCCGGCTGTTCATCTTTCAGGAACAGCATGTTGCCGAGTACGAGCGCATCCATCTCCGTTCGCATAAAGCACGTGTAGGCCTCTTCCGGCGAGCAGACGATGGGCTCACCGCGTACGTTGAACGAGGTGTTGACCAGCACGCCGTAGCCCGTTTTCTCCTTGAATCGGTCCAGGAGCGCCTTGAAACGTGGATTGTACTCCCCATCGATAGTTTGCACGCGCGCCGAGTAGTCGACATGTGTGATGGCGGGGACATCGGAGCGCGGGACCTTCAGCTTCTCAATGCCGAACAGGTCGTCTTCGGGCATCGGGAGACGGCGGTCTTCCCGCACGGGCGCGACGAGCAGCATGTACGGACTCGGGCGATCCAGTTCGAACAGCTCGTTTACATCTTCCACGCGACAGGCAGGAGCAAACGGGCGAAATGACTCGCGGAATTTGATCTTCAAGTTCAGCGTGGTCTGCATGTCCGTGTTGCGCGCATCCCCCAGGATGGTTCGTCCGCCCAGGGCACGCGGCCCGAACTCCATGCGGCCCTGAAACCAGCCAACGACCTGACCATAGTCCAGCAGCTCAGACGTGCGCTCCAACAGCAGATCATCGTCGAGCATCACACCCACGGCACCTTGTTGATCGGCCCACTCCTGGATGTCCTCGCTGCTCCACGCAGGGCCCAGATAGGAGCCCGCCTGAGAGTCGGCCGCAGAGGCGGATACCCTGCGAGGATGGTCCAGGTGCTGATGCCATGCAAAGAGCGCGGCGCCGAGGGAGCCACCGGCATCGCCCGCTGCGGGCTGGATCCAGATGTCGTCGAAAATGCCTTCGCGCAGCAGCTTGCCGTTGGCCACGCAGTTGAGCGCGACTCCTCCTGCGAGGCACAGGTAGCGTTCGCCCGACTCGCGCCGGATATGCCGCGCCATGCGCAGGACCACTTCCTCAACGACTTCTTGGACCGAGCGGGCCAGATCCATTTCGCGCTGCGTAAGTCGGGATTCGGGCTTTCGAGGCGGTCCGCCGAAGAGCTTGTCGAACCGCTTGTTCGTCATGGTCAGCCCCTGGCAGTAATTGAAATACCGCATGTCCATGCGGAAGGAGCCGTCCTCGCGCAGATCCATCAGCTCGTTCAGGATCAGGTCCTTGTAGACCGGCTCACCATATGGCGCGAGGCCCATCACCTTGTATTCGCCCGAATTAACCCGGAAGCCCGTGTAATACGTGAAGGCCGAATAGAGCAGACCGATGGAATGCGGGAAGCGAATTTCACCACGGGGTTCGATGCGGTTGCCGTTGCCAATTCCCCAGGAGGTGGTGGCCCATTCGCCGACACCATCCAGCGTCAGGACAGCCGCTCGTTCGAACGGAGAAGGGAAGAAGGCCGACGCTGCATGAGACTGATGATGCTCGGGAAAGAGCACGTCGCTATCGTAGCCCGTGTCGCGCTTGATAGCATCCTCCATCCAGAGCTTTTCCTTCAACCAGAGCGGCATGGCCTTGATGAAGGAGGGAAGGCCCGCCGGGGCGAAAGCGACGTAGGTCTCGAGCAACCGCTCGAATTTCAGCCAGGGCTTGTCGTAGAACGCGACATGGTCCAGCTCATCCGCTGTGATGCCCGCCTCCCGCAAGCAATATTCCACGGCATGGTGCGGGAAGCGATGGTCGTGCTTGATGCGAGAGAAGCGCTCTTCCTGGGCGGCCGCAACGATTTCCCCGTCGCGCACGATGCACGCGGCGGAATCGTGATAATAGGCCGATATGCCGAGGATGTGGGTGGGCATGGGGAAGGAGGCAAATGTGAGGCGTGATACGACAGTGGAGACAGCAGGTGCCGGGTCAGGGTTATTCCGTTCCGGTCGGGGTGTCAATCAGGTGGATACATGATCCAAACGGTTAAGGAGGATTCACCCATGAGACAGTGGACCTTCTTGGAATTATGTCAAATAAGACATATTATAAGTGTCTGAAAGTACGCCAAAGCTACTTATTTGGATGAAGGGACAGGTCAAGTCTCCACCTTTTTCCTCTTCAGCGAGGCTGGAGGCGGGATTCCTGCTTCGTCGACTGCAAAGGGGAGAATCCCTTTCGCTTCCGCACTCTCGTCCCATTCCGATAGTCGACGGACACTGTCACGAACTACGCATTCGGGACCAGAATCAAACATGGCGGATCGTCTACGCGATTGAACCTGACGCGATTATCATTCTGGAGGTCTTTTCCAAGAAGACCCGCGCCATGCCGAGGAGCGTGATTCATAGCGCCAGGAGGCGTCTTATGCTGTACAGAACCCTTTCTTGATTTTCGAGGAAACCAGTGGATCGACAAAAAGCCAAGCGATTGAGATCGGCCGGATGGAGCGTCGGAAATGCGTCTGACTTCCTGGAGCTGTCGCCGGAAGAATCAGAGTTTATCGAGTTCAAACTAGCGCTCGCTCAAAAGGTCAAGGCGCTTCGGCTCGCAAAGGGCTTGACCCAAGTGGAGATGGCAGAGGCGATTGGCTCCAGTCAATCGCGCGTCGCGAAGTTGGAGGCTGGTGATGCCTCCGTAAGTACGGACCTTATGCTCAGGACGTTCTTTTCGCTCGGAGCAAAGCGGAAAGACCTTCCCCGTGAGTCTGGACGACTAACTACCCTAGGCAGATCAGCTGATCAACCTGCGTCGTAGCCCATCCACCCAACGGTGTACGTGCATTCCTCGTCGGGAATCGGACGCGTGTCCTCGGGCACCTGCAACTCTTCGCGCAGTTCGCTGAGGCGCGTCTCGAGGCCGGCTCGGATCTCGGCGTGATCAGCGGAGGCGTAGATATTGTTCAGCTCATCCGGGTCTTCCTGCAGGTCGAACATCTCCCATTCGTCGATCCCGTAGAAGTAGATGAGTTTGTACCGATCCGTGCGTACCCCGTAGTGGCGACGTACGCAGTGGGCGCCGGGGTACTCGTAGTACTGATAGTAGAACGCATCGCGGAAATCCGGATCGGTGCCGCTTTTAAGCGTTCCAACGATAGACCGACCCTGCATGTCAGATGGAATCTCGGCACCGGCCATGTCGAGGAAGGTTGGCGCAAAGTCCACATTCGATACAATGGACTCGTTCACCTGTCCCGCGTCCGTGCCATCGGGCCAGCGCACGATGAACGGCGTCTTGAGCGACGGTTCGTACATCCAGCGCTTGTCATACCAGCCGTGTTCGCCCAGGTACCAGCCCTGATCCGATGCATAGACTACGACCGTGTTGTCGGCGAGGCCGTTTTCATCCAGGTAGTCCAGCAAGCGGCCAATATTGTCGTCGACAGACTGCACAGAGCGCAGGTAGTCTTTCAGGTAGCGATTGAATTTCCACTCGTCGAGCTCATCGTCCTGCCATCCCGTTTCGCGAAGGGCGTCGTTTTTTGGCCCGTAGGCAGCCATCCATGTCTCCATCTGCTCGTCGGTCAGATTTCGTGGCGGCGTGATCTTGAGGTCGTTGGCATTCAGGTGATCGTCCACGCGCATGATGGCTTGGGGCGCCGCGGCTGAGCGGGTGGCGTAATCATCGTAGAAGGTCGGCGGAAGGGCGAACGTGGTGTCATCGAACATGGTCAGATGATCCGGGCCCGGCTGCCAGTTGCGATGCGGCGCCTTGTGCTGATACATCAGCAGGAATGGCTTGTCTTCGGATCGCCCATCATCGAGCCAGTTGAGAGCCAGATCCGTGATGATGTCCGTCGTGTAGCCCTCGATGATGGTGGTATCCGTGGCGGTGCGGATGGGCGGATTGTAGTACGGTCCCTGGCCAATAAGTACCTGGAAGTGATCGAAGCCAGTGGGCTCAGAGCGCAGGTGCCATTTTCCGATCATGGCCGTCTCATATCCGGCTTCTTGCAGCAGTTTGGGCATGGTCTGCTGGGTGCCATCAAAAAGCTGCCCGTTGGTAAGCTGCCCATTCAGGTGGGAGTACTTGCCGGTGAGGACCGTGGCGCGCGAGGGCGCGCAAATGGAGTTGGTCACCAGGCAATTGTCGAAGCGCACGCCCTCGCGCGCCAACCGATCAATGTTCGGCGTCTCGTGATAGGGCGAGCCGTAGGCACTGATGGCAGCCTGGGCATGGTCATCCGTGAAGATGAATACAATGTTGGGCGGGGTGTCCGGCGCAGGTGCGCAGCCTCCGAACAGAATCAGGATGCGGACGCCGATGAAAGCGGCCAGGGCCCAAAGGAGAATGCGCTTGGTGCGGGGAGAAATAGTCATCGGATCGCCTAGTTGGTTGCCGCGCGGGCTACATCGGAAACATGGTTCATGGCCTCTGCGAGGGTACGGAATCGCGCAGCCAAACGGGCATGCTGACGATCAAACTCGTCCCATTCTTCCTGTTCGATGGCCTCACGGACACCGGGAAGCGTTTTGACGCCGTATCCCGTGTAATAACCCGGGGCGTAGATCTGATGGCGGAACCACGGGCGCTTCGGGAGTCCGTCCAGGTCCGTCATGGCACGCTCTACGCGCTCAAGTGCGCTGTTCAGGGCCGCGCTGGGCGAGGCCTGGGCGACGGCTTCATCGGCGTGACGAGCGGCAGCGGAGAGCTCAACGAAGGCGTTGCGTGCTTCGTCCAGGCTGACGAATGGGATAGCGGGCTTGGCCTCAGGTGGCATCAGGTCACCCTTTGGATCGAGTGCGAGAGCATACGTGCCTTTGGCGACGTGATGGTTATAGGTCTCGCGCTCCGAGCGCATCGAAGAAGCCAGGTTTTCAACTTCATCAAGGTATTGACTCACATGGCCGGTAAACGTGGTGAAGTGATACGGCAGGACGTCCGCATTGGCCAAACGCATCGTGGTGCGGCCAGCCACCTGGGCCAGCGCCTCACCGTACGCGAAATCCGGATCGCCAAATCGGGTGTAGTGCTCGTAGGTGTCAAAGGCCGAGTGATAGGATCCGCCCCCACCTTCGCCTCCGAAGCCGATGTTGAGCGAGGAAATACCCATGTGTTGAAGGAACGGCGTATAGTCCGAACCCGATCCCAGTGGCGAAATCGGCAGGTCGCCGCTCTCCGGCGTGGTTGATGATCCGGTGGCAAGGTCCCTGGCGCGTCGACGCTCCAGCACGGTCGCGCCGGTCTGTGGATCAATCACATCGCGCGCCACCTGGTTGATGAACGGCTGCAGGGTGTGGGAGCCGCCCATGCCCAGAAAGCCGCGGGCGTTGCTATCGGTGTTGATGTAGACCGCCAGTTTTTCGTTCAGTTCTTCGCGGTGATACTCCACCCATTCGGTGGATCCCAACAGTCCGGGTTCTTCTGCGTCCCAGGATCCGTAGACAATGGTGCGGCGCGGCCGGTGTCCCTGTTTGGCGAGCTCGCCGATGGCTTTCATTTCGGCCATCATGGCCACCGTGCCACTTGTGGGATCCTGCGCACCAAAGACCCACGCATCGCGGTGATTGCCACGCATGATCCACTCATCCGGAAATTCAGAGCCCTCCATTTTGGCGATGACGTTGTAGGCCGGTTTGACATCCCAATTGAAGGCCAATTTTACCCGTACGGTGGCTGGGCCGGGGCCGATGTGGTAGGTAATCGGCAAGGCACCGCGCCAGGAGGCCGGTGCGACCGGACCGCCGATGGCTTCCAGCAGCGGGAGGGCATCCGCGTACGAAATAGGCAGAACGGGGATTTTCATCAGCGTGGGCGCCTCCTCGAGCGTTAGGCGCTCCGTGTCCTCTTTCGCACCGACGAACGGAGTAAGGGGGTCACCCGGGAATTGCGGCATATCGGCCACGGACCCTCGTTGGGTCCCATGCTCCATCTTGTATGGCCCCTCCGGGTAGACATCCCCTTGGAAGTACCCGTCGTCACGCGGGTCGGAGTAGAGGATGCAGGCGATGGCGCCGTGCTCGAACGCCACCTTGGGTTTGATGCCGCGCCAGGATCCGCCGTAACGGGCGATCACGATTTTGCCCTCGACTGATATGCCTCGCTTGGCCAATTCCTCGTAGTCGCGCGGGATACCTTGATTGACATACACCAGCTCGCCCGTAACATCGCCGTCCGCGGAATAGGCATTGAACGGCGGCAACATGTGTTCGCGGTTGCTACTGGAGGCATCGCCCTCGATTTCCGGTTCTTCGAGCCTCGCCGTATAGCCCGGTGGGCTTAGCAGCTGCACCGCGCGCTCTTTTGGCGTGGGGAAGAGCACATGGAAGACCTCGATTTCAGCATCGAATCCCCAGGATTCGGCCAGGTCTCGCAGGATCTCTGCGTTCTCCTTGGCTCCCGGGCTACCCACGTGCTGCGCCTTCGAAGTGAACTCTTTCATCCACGCATTGAGGTCGTCGGCGCTGATCATGGCATCGTACAGGTCTTCCATGGCCTCCTGCGCGGTCGAGCCAGAGGAAGAAAAGCCGATCAGCTGATCCTGAGCGCTGGCGGTCAGCGCGAATGCAAGCAGGAAAGTCAGGGAAAGCAGGGAGGAAAAAGAGCGAAGCATGGGCGTCATGGTTTGGGTGCGCGCCCAAGGTAGCAGGTTCGCCTCGTAGGGTCAAAACACGCCGGGCGGGCGATCGGCGATTTTATATCGCCAAGATCGCCCGCCCGGGGAAGCCTAATAATCGATCCAATCGGCACGTCTACAAGACGGGACCAGAAAGGCAGGGTTGCTGCTTAAACGCTGAATTTTTCAGACAACAGGAGAGTCTGCAGCCCCCGTCTCCTCATCGTCCCGAAAATTTGGGAGTACCCCGATGGTGTCCAACGTTTCTTCCAACCGCGCCTGATTGGCTGGCGTCAAAGGCATGAGCGGTGGACGCATCGCACGCCATGCTGGCTCATCGAATGAATCTGCGAGAATGCGCTTCAGAGCCGGAATGAGGGGTAGTGCTTCTATCGCTTTGCGGGTGCGGATCATGCGATCTGCTGCAGCCCTGTCTCCGTCATAAACAGCGCGGGCGAGGCGCGAGGTTACGTTCGCCGTTGCCGAGATACACCCTACGCCACCTTCATCCAGGACGTACGGAAGCAAAGCCTCAGAGCCCGCGAACACAGAGACGCCATCCAACTCGCGGCAATACTGCGTCAGGTTGTCGGTATCTCCGCTCGAATCCTTGATGCCGACGATTGCATCCGGCCATGCATCCATCAGACGGTGAATCACAGGAACGGAATAGCCGACACCAGCCATCCGGGGATAGTGGTAAAGAACGATGGACTTTCGCTCATTCGATACCCGCTCCAGCATCCGGGACGTGAAGGCGAACAAACCGTCGTCACTGATGGGTGCGTAATAGAAGGGAGGCAGCAGGAGAACAGCGCGGGCTCCAAGCTCAAGCGCATGCTGGGTCAGCTCCGCCGCATCAGGGTACGCGGTATTCCCTGTGCCAACCATCAAACGGCCGAAGTCCACGTCTCGTTTGGCCAGGTCATCCAGCAGCGCCCTTCTTTCGGAGAGTGAAAACGAGTTGGCTTCGCCGGTGGTGCCAAAAAGGACGGTGCCGTGCGATCCGTTTTCAGTCAGCCAGGCCATGTGCTGGGCCAGACGGCCAGCATCTGGGCTCAGGTCAGCCCTCAAAGGTGTCACTGAAGCGGTCCAGACGCCAGAAAGGGTCGAAAAGGAATCCTGCGAAGGGGTAGTCACCGAGGGAACGGGGAATGGGTGAGTGAAGCGAACACAGTAACCTGTGAAGGTGCAGCTACTGGAATCCGTGGTCTGAAGAATCTATTGTCTCAGGCTTGTATTGACTCTGGATTGCATCGTCTCCGGAATCCGTCGCCGCAAAACGGGGTAAGAGCGCCGTCTCTACCCTGAATCGATTTTTCCGTTCCACATGTCGCACTCAAAGACCGCTCTTTTAATCCTCCTCGCGTTGATCTTGCTGGCATTGGCCGGTCCGCGAGCCAGCGTCGACCTGGTCTGGCAGGACGTATTGATCTCTGATCCCGCCGATGAATGGCTCGCAGCGCAGGAGTCGGCATTCGACGACATCGAGGCAGGCAAGGAAAAAGGCATCGTTTGGGCCGATACATCCAAAGCCAAAACAAATTTCTCCGTGGTGTACATCCACGGGTTCTCCGCAAGCCGATTGGAGGCCTATCCCTTCCCGGATTCGATCGCCGCTGCCCTCGGTGCCAATCTGCACTACACCCGTCTTCAAGGACATGGTCGAGGAGGTCAAGCGCTGGGTGATGCCACAGGTGCCGGGTGGATGCAGAGTCTCGCTGAAGCAGTCAGGGTTGGGGAGGCCATCGGTGACAGCGTGATTGTGATCGGGTTGTCAACCGGGGGCTCGTTGGCAGCGGCGGCGTCTGCGGACGAGGCACTGAGTCGGCGCTGGGCGGCACAAATCCTGATCAATCCGTACTACGCCGCTCAGGATTCACGTTCTGAGATGCTCCTATGGCCGTGGGGCAACGTATTGCTGAAAATCATCGCCAACGAAGACCGCTCATGGGAGCCTCAGAATGATCTGCACGCCTGCATGGGGACCCACACCTATCCGTCCAAGGTGCTGCTCGAATTGGTCGCCACGGCACAAGCACTCAGAAACACGGACATGTCCGAGGTGGATGTGCCTACGCTCTGGATTTACGCCCCTGATGACACGGTTGTCCGCCCCGAAGTCGGGCTGGACATATTCTCATCGATCGGGTCGGCGCGGAAGGACACGTTCGTGGTGCGACGCTCCCTCGATAAGAACTACCACGTAATCGTGGGCGATGCGCTGGGTCCGGCGAACACAGTGCCTATCTCTGAGCGCACCGTGGCCTGGTTGGAGTCGCTCTAGAATTGGTGCGTAAGCCGCAGCGTTGTCAGGCGGCCCATCTCAGGCACAAAGACGAATTCGCGGTGCCGGTTGTCCGTCAGGTTCTGGATGGTCAAGTTCACCATCGTGTCTTTGGAGAACGGGATGCGGTAATACAAGGAGGCATCGATAACGAAGTAGGATTCGACGTTGCCGACATAGACGTCACTTCGTACGCGAAAACCGTCGACATAGCGGGCTCGGAGCGATCCACCGAGGTCGCCTTCGGCACCATCATAAAAAGTCTGGAAGCCCAGCTTGTAGCGCGGTGCGTTGAGTGAAATGTCGTCGATGCCATCCACATTTCGGAAGTAGTTGTCGCTCAGCCAGGCTCCCATCAGTCCGAGGCGGAGCTGGCGGGACAAGAACATCATCACGTTGGCATCGACTCCATTGATGGTTACTTCCCCGAAATTGCGGCGGAAAAGCATGACAGCAGTCGGATCGAAGGCTTCGACAGGTGACACCGTTCCGAAGGGAATCGCACCAGCCAGCCCGGCCGCCAGCAGGAAGGCTACCTCCCCGGCAGGATCTCCATCCCCATTGGCGAACGACTCGCCGGACTGGTCCAATTCAAGCAGCGTTTGGAAGGCCTCAGCGTTTTCTGGGCGAGCCAGTGCCGCTCCAACCTGTTGCAAGAGCACCGTGTTGAGCGTGCTGCCATCCAGGAAAACGTTGGGTGTGCCGACCACGTAGGGGCCCTTGAAGTCGGACACAGTCGTCCGGTAGGCATCGATACCTACAATGATGCCTTTTCCAATCAGACCTTTGTATCCGAGCTCAAAGGTTCGAGTCCGCGTGATGTCCAGTTCAGGTGCATCGTTCGCGTCGGGTATCTCTTCGAATACCTGCTGCTCAAGGTTCAGGATTTTCAGGGCATGACGTACGCCGCTCACCTCGGCGGGCAAGACGGCATCAAAGGCCGCGGAAATGGCGTCCACGCGGGAAGCGGGGATGGATCCGTCATCCGCCAAGCTCTGAGCCAAGCCGGCTACGGCGGACTGCCGGGCGACCGACCACATGACGTTGACGAACGTTGGGTCATCGAGGTCGATATAGTCCGAGCTGCTCAAACCACGTGGATCGAGCGGTGCGAAGGGAGATCGGAACTGCGGGCGGCCATTGGCAGAGCGGGAAAAAGAGAACCCGGTCTCCATTCCCTGGACCCGGAGATCTGTGATGGGCGCAAAACCAATCAGGTCACGCATCTGTCCGAGCATGAATACGTCGTGGCTTCCGAGGATATCCGAGAAGAGATCATTGGGAAGCGGTGTGACGAAGGCGCGGTTGAAGGTGGCGCGCAGGGTGTGGTTTGGACGGGGTTTGACGACGAGTGCGGCGCGCGGCGAGATCGTGGTCTGCCCCATGCGATTGTGGTAGTCGGCGCGCGCCGCGCCTACCACGGCTAACCAACTTCGCACGTCCCAGTCGGCCTGTAGATAGCCGCCTACCTCTGCTACGTTATCGTCATTTTCGTTGCGCCCATTGACGGTGCCCTCGCCCTGGGGCATGGTGTATAGGGCATCGACCCCGTACGTCAACTGAAGATGGGGAGTCGGGGTGGCATAGTGCTGGATCTGACCCACGATCATGCGCGAGACGTCTGTGAATTGCTGACCCGTGCGCAGGAAATAGGAATCACCGGTGTGTAGGAAATTGCCGTAGGTCTGTGCAAAGAGGCGCCCGCGCTGATACCTGATCTGGCCGTAACCGATGCGGGCATTGTTGACCTGAGCCGATCCCGTCGGTGTGATTTCAATGTTGTCACCGAACGTGATGCCGGCATTGAAGGTCAGCGTACCCGAAGCAAGGTTTCGGATCTCCAGTGCGCTGTTCAAGGCGAGGTTACGCACGGTGAAGTCGCGCTGACCAATGCGCAGTGTATCCGGCTGCGCACCGTTCTGGATGGCCAGCGTGCGGGCGGCGATTTCCTCGGGATCCCGGTATTCGAACTCATCGCCAGAGTAATACTGCCCTGAAACTTTGTAGCCCACCCGGTTTCCTCGCGTTCCGGCATGGCGGAACGAGCCAAGTTTTATGTCCCGCTGACCGCCCGCAAGAGAGACCGAGGTACCGCGTGAGTCAAACGGACTGCGGGTCAGCATGTGGACCACACCATTGGCCGCGTTGGGCCCATACAGCGCGGAAGCAGGACCGGACACGACTTCAATCTGCTCGATGTCTCCATCCGACATGGGAATCAACTGCAGCGCCGTCAGTCGCACGGACGGCGCGCGTGCGATCCGGTTGTCCACAAGGGTCAGCAAGGAGCTGGCCAGGTTGTCATTGAATCCCCGGACCACAATGCGGGAAGAGACGAGCCCTGTGTTGACGATATCCACAGCGGGCACGGAAGCCAGATGCGTGGCAGCGGTCAGTGCGGTGCGGGATCGCAACTCTTTCGGTTCCAGAACCGTGATGGCTGCTGGCGCATCGAGGAGTTTCTCGGGGGAACGAGATGCGGTAATGGTGATCGGATTGATCAACTGATCCGCTGGCACCAATCGCACCGTAATCGAGGGTAAGGCATCCGGGCCAACCGACACGTTTTCCAAGATGCGGGTTTCAAAGCCCACGAAAGAGACGGTGATCGAATACCTGCCTTCTGGGACTTCAATGCGGAAGCGTCCCTCGACGTCCGTGGCCATACCCGTGTCGATGGATCGTCCCGAGGTCGACTGACCGATCACGTGCACGTTTGCACCGGGAAGCACTGTGCCTTGCTCATCATCCAGGACCTCGCCAACGAGTACAGGTCGGTCCAGAGGAGCCTCGATGCCCAGGCCCATGAAGGGCCGGGCGTCGACCGGCAGCAAGCCAGCCAGGACGAACATAACTCCGAAAACGTATGACAGGACGGGTGTGGGTCGCATAGGGAGGCGGAAGTCGTTGCTGACCCAACATCGAAAATGTGGTCCGGCTTTTCAAGGCATCCGGAAAAAGCCGAACTTTCCTGATATCTCACCCTGCTTCTACGCTCTTGACCGCACATCCCTTCGAACAGGCCCCGCGCAGAACGCTCTTCAAGCTTTCTGTACCGGTGCTTTTCTCGCTGGTCGCCGAACCGATCACGGGGTTGGTGGATACGGCCTTCGTTGCGCGCCTCGGAGCAATTGAATTGGCAGCGCTGGGTGTTGGCACGATGGCGCTTTCCTCCATCTTCTGGATTTTCAACTTCCTGGGCGTAGCGACCCAAACGGACGTTGCAACGGCAGATGGACGTGGAAATACGTCTTCACGCGGGGAGATAACCGGGCTGTCGATGATGTTGTCGCTCCTTATCGGGGTAGGTTCGGCGTTGTTGATCTGGCCCTTCATTACCCAGGTAACGGGGCTGCTTGGCGCGGTAGAGACGATTCAGGATGCCGCCGATCGCTACATCGCGGTGCGGCTCTGGGGCTCGCCAGCTATTTTGGTGACTATTGCAGGATTCGGAGCGCTCCGTGGCGTGCAACGTATGCAGATTCCGCTCTGGATTGCCGTAGGTGTCAATGCGCTGAACATCGTTCTGGATGCCGTCCTCATCTTTGGAGTGGGTCCCATCCCTGCGTTTGGCATTGAGGGAGCAGCAGCAGCTACTGCGATTTCGCAGTGGGTAGGTGCACTCTTGACCTGGGTCGTGGTGCGACGCGTACTGGGCGCGCGCGCCGCATGGAATGCGGAGCGCGCGCGCCACCTTTTCCGGGTGGGATGGGATCTCTTCCTGCGAACCGGGGCCCTGACCTTGTTCTTGCTGGTAGGCACTCGGGAGGCCACGCGGCTTGGCGCTGAGGCTGGGGCAGCCCACCAGGCGATTCGCCAGTTCTGGCTCTTCACGGCCCTCTTTTTGGATTCATTTGCCATCGCAGGACAAAGCCTGGTGGCTTATTTCGCCGGCCATGACCGACGTGCGACCGCTAGGCGCGTTTCCCGCACCATTCTGGAGTTCTGTTTTGGTTTTGGAACCATTCTGCTGATCGTCATGTGGGCTGGAGAAGGCCTGATTACGAGGCTGTTGGTGCCCGAAACCGCGGTTCTTGTATTTGGGTCGGCATGGTGGCTGGCACTTCTGTTCCAGCCGTTGAATGCATTGGCCTTCGGGACCGACGGTATTCACTGGGGGACGGGAGACTTTACTTTCCTGCGCAACGCAACCGTCGTTGCAACGGCGGTTGGCGTGACACTGCTGTATGCCGTAGGTGCCTGGGTGGGATTGACCCTGCCCCTGATCTGGGGGGTAACTGGCGTGTGGATCATGGTTCGTGTGCTGTTCGGAGTGGGGCGTGTCTGGCCGGGATCAGACAAAGCCCCGCTTGGAAGGTGGCGAACCTCAGATCGGACCTGATCGGAGCTGATCGGACCAAACAGGACCAGAAAGAGCTGAACAGAGCCCGGGCATGGCCGCCGCATGAGCGTGGATAAGTGCCCCTCGCATCTGGGTCCCCTGACCGGTAGTTTTCGGCTCTTCTCACTGGCGTCGCCTCATGCGGTTGACCCAGCGCAAGCCCGGATCTCATTCCGGATGTCATTCCAATTCCATCCCATCGATATGCCAACTCCGCACTACGCGCGCGTCAAGGAATTCATGCAGAAAGTCGGGCAAGACACCCCCGAAGGAGCCACAATCCCGGATGCGAAGATCCGCATTCTCCGCGCCAAGCTGATTCTGGAAGAAGCTCTGGAAACGGTATCTGCCCTGGGTGTCTCCGTGCACTCGCATGGTCACGAAGTCACAGAAGGAGGACTCGAATACGCCGCACCGAATGAAGTCGATCTTAAGGAAGTCGTGGACGGATGTGCCGATATTTCAGTGGTCACCATTGGTACGCTGATCGCGTTCGGGGTCGATGACGAGCCGGTTCTCGAGGAAGTCGATGCTTCGAATCTGCGCAAGTTCGGGGAAGGCAGCTACCGCAGGGAAGACGGTAAGTGGATGAAACCTCCCGGCTGGACGCCCCCGGACATCATGGGAGCCATCGACAAAGGGTGGGGATTATGAAGTCGCTCGTGGCTGTTTCCCTCCTTCTTCTGATCGTCTCGTCATCTTTCAACGGAGTGACTCACGACGGCGCGTCTCTGGACGGGGCGAAGGATCTGGAAATGGAGCGCATCGAGATGCCGGACCGTGGTCATGCCGGCGAGCCGACATTGACCTATGATGCCAGCGGCAGCCTGGTTGCTTCGTGGATCGAACGTCACGATGACGAGGCACGACTCATGATGGCCACCAGGTCATCCAATGCGTGGGATACTCCGGAGATACTGGCCAGCGGGTCGAATTGGTTCGTCAACTGGGCCGATGTGCCTTCCGTTGTCTTCCATCCCGACGGTGCTGCGATGGCCTACTGGCTGGAACGACTGGGCGAAGGGCGGTATGCCTATGGCGTGCGCTATATCGTGTCGGCCGCTGGGGTATCCTGGACAACGCCTCAGTGGCTACACGAGGATCGCAGTCCGACCGAGCACGGTTTCGTTAAGGCAGTGCCCCACGGGGAAGGGTTCATGGCTGTTTGGTTGGACGGCAATGGGTACGCCACGGAGCGTCGTGAAATGTCCGTTCATGCTCGGCAAATAGCCGTTGATGGCACGGTGGGCGATGAGCTCGCTGTCGATTCGCGCGTCTGTGATTGTTGTCCGACCGAGTTGATTGATCTGGGTGATGGCCGGTTGGCCTCAATTTATCGGGATCGATCTGGTGAAGAGATTCGCGACATGTATGTCTCCATCTTCGATGGCACGACCTGGTCCGATTCGGCCCCGATTCATGACGATGGCTGGAATATCAACGCGTGCCCCGTGAATGGCCCGTCGGCCGATGTCGAAGGGAAAGGGGCAGCTGTAGCATGGTTCACCATGGCGACTGGCTCACCGGAAGTTTTTGCGGGATTCCTCGATGGGGAGACCCCTGTTGCACGTGATCCCGTCCGCCTCGACCTGGGTCGTCCGGCCGGTCGGGTAGCGCTTCGCATGATATCTCCTGAGGAGGCCCTCGTGTTATGGATGGAGGGGGGCGAACCGGAAAAAGCGGGCCTCTATATCCGGACGTTGAATGCTCAGGGAGAACTGGGAGAGGCTTCGAAGCTGGCGGAAACCTCGACCGGTCGCGCCGTCGGGTATCCTCGACTGGCGCGTGAGGGTGATCACTGGGTGGCCGTTTGGACCGAGCCCTCGGAGCATGAAGGGGGGCAAGCGCGCCTTCAAGGCGTTCAGTTTTCACTCTAGTCAGCTCGAAGGGCTTGCCATGGCACACACCCCGGTGGATCATTCGGTCGTATCAGCCAGAACAGAGGATCTTTCGCGCATTGAATCCCTTTTGCGGGCTGCAGGTCTGCCGACGGAAGGGGTGGCACCGCTGATAGACGATTTTCTTGTCATCCGCGGCGACGATGGCCAGGTGGTCGCTGCTGCTGTCATCGAATGGCATGCCGAATCTGCGACAGAATCCAATGGGCTGTTGCGAAGCGTCGTCGTGGATCCCTTTTGTCGAGGGGAAGGTCTGGGAACGCGCATCGTGCGCGCCATCCTGGGCTCCACCGATCGCAACCTGTATCTCCTGACCGAATCGGCGACCGAATTCTTCCGCGGCCTGGGTTTTGAGTCCATTGATCGATCCCTTTCGCCGCCAGCCCTGCGACGATCAGAGGAATTTCGTTGTCTATGTGGGGAATCCGCAGCCTTTATGCGGCGTTGGGAGTAAGAAGTCTCATTCAGGCGGGCGTACTGCCTTTCCGGGCGCCTCCGATGCTTTCATAAACCGTCAATTATCTGTCATTTCAAGTTCATGGGGAAGACCAATCGTCGCAAAGTGCGCGCTCGTCGCGCCATTCAACCAGATCTGAACAAGACCATTCTATGGGTTGCCGTAGCGTTTGCCGGCATCGGCGCGGCACTAGCCTTCTATGCTACGCAACTCACGTTCAGCATTGAATCCCAAGGTATCGTCGAAGCGAGCGGTTGCTCTCTGAACGACTGGGTGAATTGCGATGTGGCCAACGCCTCGTCCTATGCGCAGATGTTTGGGGTTCCAGTGGCCTGGCTGGGCTTCCTGTTCTACCTCTTCGCCGGCTTGTCCGCCCTGTTTGGTGCGACGTTCACCAATACCCGTCAACCAGCTTCGTTCGTTGCCATGTCGGCCGTCCTGGCACTTGGGGCGGTACTGTTCACCTTCCTGAAAGCCTACCACTTGTATGAGCTTGGCGTGCTCTGCTTGGTCTGCATTGGCATGTATGTGGCCAATTTCGGACTATTGGGCACGTTGACCATGGCGCTGGGTTATGGGCCGGTTGGTATCGTGACACTGGTCAAGGACTACGTAGCCCGGGTTCAGGGGGCAGAGAACGAAAGGGGCTTTGAAGCGCAGATCACAAAAGTCGGCGTTGTTGTTCTTGCCGTTTTTGGAATCGGATACGCGGGAGCGCTGAACCACGCTCGGGACATTACGGGCAATGTGGATGTTGATGCTGCCGTGACGTCCCATTTTCGCGGACCGGTCTACGACGTAGAAACGGATCCTGAAGCCTCCATCTGGGGCAATCCCGATGCCGCGATCGAAATCGTGGAATACGCCGACTTCCAGTGCCCGGCGTGCGCCCAGTCAGCCTTTCACCTTCGTCCCACGCTTTTTGAACACGAGGATGACGTCAAGGTGGTGTTCATGAACTACCCTCTTACACAGATCCACGCTCAGGCCATGAATGCGGCCAAGGCCAGTGTCTGTGCTGAGCAATTCGGCGACTTTTGGACGTACCACGACGAGGTGTTCAAGAACCAGGCTGTGCTGCAACCGACGCTGTTCACGCGCATCGCGACCGATCTCGGTTGGGACGAGCGAGAATTTGCAGAATGTATGGTGAGCGAGGAAGTCGGTGCTCGAGTGGATGCCGACGTAGCGAAAGGACGTGTCGCCCAGGTGAGCGGAACGCCGACACTCTATATCAATGGTCGTAAAGTGGCAGCTTGGCGTAATACTGATGTAATCCGCGCGATCGTTCGTGAGGAGCTTTCCCGTCAGTAACCCAGCAGGCCATGACGTATTCGGATGCCGATCTGCAGCGAAGCGGATTCCGGCTCAATGTGGAGATCAAGGCGCGTTCCACGCGGCACGAGGCCGTGCGTGCGGAGCTTGGCCGGTTGAGATCCCGTCTGGTGGGTACTGACCATCAGGTGGACACCTATTTCAATGTGCCGGAAGGGCGGCTGAAGCTACGTGAAGGCACCATCGAAAACAGCCTGATCCATTACATGCGTTCTGATCAGTCTGGTCCAAAGACGTCTGATGTTTTGCTCTACCGCGTCAAGCCGGATCCCGCCCTGCGAGACGTCCTGGAGCGGGCATTGGGAGTCCTGGTGGTCGTTGACAAGCAACGCGAGATCCATTTCGTGGACAACGTCAAGATCCACCTGGACACGGTCGAAGGATTGGGCACTTTTCTCGAGATAGAAGCCATCGATGCGGACGGTTCATTTTCAAAGGACCAGCTGCAACAGCAGTGCGAGACGTTCATGGATCACTTCAACGTGCTTCCGGAAGATTTGCTGGAAGACTCTTATTCCGACATGCTGCTGCGCGAGAGGGGAGGAAGTGGGACATGAACAAGCTTGTGACAGAGTTTGTGGGGACATTTTTCTTGGTGCTCATCATCGGACTGGCTGTGGAGCTGGGGGATGTGCTCGCTCCGCTCGTAATTGGGGTGGGACTGACGGCGCTGGTGTACATGGGCGGCCATGTTTCCATGGCTCACTACAATCCGGCGGCCACGTTGGGTTTCTGGATGCGCGGTACCACTAAGACGCCGGAGGCCTTTCGATACATTGCGGTTCAGCTGGTCGCCGCCCTCTCGGCTGCTTTCGTATCCCTGTGGTTGCTCAATGGTGCGACGTTCAGTCCGGGCGTCGGGGCAGAGCACTCCGTATGGCAGGCCCTTATGGCTGAATTCCTGTTCACGTTTGCGCTTGTCCTCGTCATCCTGAACGTTGCCATCGCAGAGACCACGGCTGGTAATCAGTTCTACGGAATCGCCATCGGATTCGTGGTAATGGCTGGCGCGTATGCCGTCTGGGATATTTCCGGTGCCGCGTTCAACCCAGCTGTTGCACTGGGTGGATTGGTCATAGAGGCCGTCGTGTACGACAGGAGTTTGGAGGAAGCATGGATTTATCTGGTTGGTCCCCTGAGCGGCGCAGCTTTTGCCGCCGTCGTGTTTGGCTGGCAACAGGATTGACCGGAATTCGTATGCTGGTCCATCCCACACACTGACCAGTTGTCTACGCATCCTTGGAAACCCCGCTGGCGCATACCACCTCCCAATCAGGCGAATCGCAGTCCGACTCAAGACCGGCTGCTGGATCTGAACCGCGTCCGTTTGCCGGCGTCTCGTTCGATGCCTTGGCATCGCTCGATGCATCTATCGTAAAAGTCTGGCGCCTGAAGACGGGCATCTTCTTGGGTATTGTGGCGCTCGGAGTGCTGATCTGGGATATCCTGAATGCCTTTCAATCAGATCGCTTGTTGCCATTCGGTTTTTGGAGCCTGATTGCCGCTGTTTCGGCAGGGTCGATCGCTTTCTGGGTGCCTTCGCTCCGGTATCGCTACTGGGGCTATGAGTTGGGCAACGAAGAACTGCTGCTGGTGCGCGGCATTTTCAATCGGGTGCATACCATCATCCCATTGCAGCGCATCCAGCACCTGGACGTTTCGCAGGACATCTTCGAGCGCGAATTCGACGTCGCCAAACTGATCGTCCACACAGCTGGTACCCGATCCAGTGACGTGATCTTGCCCGGCCTGCATCAGGATGTCGCCGAGTCTTTGCGCGACGAGATGAAACAGTTCATCACGGACCAGGCCCTCTGATGGAAATTCCTGGAAGCGAAGGAAAGGCTTTCTCCGAACCTGATGGAATGGATTCCGAAATCAGGACACCTGCAACAACGCCGCCCATGGAGCCCAAACGTCTGCATCCGCTAACCATGGTGCAGCGCGTCATTGTGAGCTTGCCTGCTTTGGTATTCATCATGCTGCCCGTTCTGCGCAGTGGCGATTCCACGGCGTGGTTCAACCTGATTTTCGGGGCGATGTACCTGGTGTTCATCGTTCCGTGGATTGCCCTTCACTATCTGCGGTTCCGCTACTGGATTACCTCCAAGGAGTTGGTCATCCACTCGGGCGTCCTCACGCGCCGACGTCGCAATATCCCTCTCGAGCGGATCCAGAACATAGAGATCGAGCAGGCTCCTCTTCAGCGCATGCTGGGGACGGCAAAAGTCATTGTTTACACGGCAGGAAGCGCCAGAGCCGAGGGTGTTCTCGAATACGTTTCCATTGGCGAAGCGCGCGATATCCGGACCGTTGTCCGCAATCTGCAGCAGCAATTGGAGCAGGAAGAGACTGCCTCATGGTCTGATGAGTCATTGTCCGGCGCTTTTATGTCCGATGAGACATTATCCGATGAGCCCTTATCCGGTGAATCTGTCGGGATCCAGGCTTCGGGTGACCTTCGGCCGTCGAAACCTGCGGTTCTTGCAGGCGAGCTCCTGATCGCACTAGACACCCGACGAGTTTTTCTGGCTGGAGCTTTTCGTTTTTCACTGGTCTATCTCGCGGTCATCTTCTCCTTCCTGCAATACATCGAGCCCGATCCGACACTGCTATTTTCATGGCTTATGCGCGGACCGCTCGAGCCGCTGGAGGCGCGGATCGATGCGTCCCCTGTAATTGCAGCTGTCATGGGTGTTTTCGGCGCTGTGATGTTGGGTTGGCTGACGGGTGTCCTGGTCACGTTCAATCGCTACCATCGGTTCAAGCTGGAGTTGATTGGTGACAAATTGCATCGTTCCCACGGGTTGTTGACGCTCAAGGAGGGGACCATTCCTCTCAGCAGAGTTCAGTCATGGATTCTTCGGACCAATCCCCTGATGGAGGCCTTCGGCTGGGTACGCTTGGAAGTACAGACGATGGGTATCAACATTGATCAGAGTGGCTATCAGGTGGCGATGCCATTCGGACGCATGGAAGAAGTGGCACATATTCTGGCGGCTGTAGGCGCGCCCGTCATGCCTGAAAACTGGTCTCCAGTATCGAGGCTCACGATCCGCAGATTCCTGGCGCGCTCACACATTGTCCTGCTTTTCATAATCGGAATCGTCCAGATCTGGTGGTCCGGTATCTGGTGGCTGGGGGTGCTGAGTCCCGTACTCCTGGCCTGGTCCTTCTGGCGCTATCACGGCATGCGCGTTGCCGACGATGATTTCTGGGTGGCCATGCGCAAAGGAGTGATTCGAAGGCAGACCTGGCTGGTACCCATCAGGAAACTCCAAACCGCTGGTTGGTATGCGAACTGGTTCCAGCGGCGCCTGGGATTGGCCTCCATCTACGTCGATACCGCTGGTGCTTCGTCAGGGCGCTCTGCAGAATTGCCTGACATTGAAAAGCTGACGGCCCAGACGATCGTTACCCGGGTTTATGACCGGTTTCAGTCGGTCTTGTGACGCTCCCGCAAGGAACAGAGACCGAGGTAGAGAACGATTGGTATGGTCTTGCGCTTGGCCGATCCTTGCAGGTCGAATGCCGTCCATCCGAGCGACAGCGTCCAAGCGGCGGGTCCGATCCAGGATACCCACCAAGGCATACGCGCCACCAGGAATGCGAACAGACGTCCTGCAAGCTGGGAGCCGATGATTTTGGCAATGGTCCCGAAGATGATCGTTTTGATCAGACCTTGAACAACAACGAGGTTGAACGCTTCGATCAGCATGGGAAGCGCAAAAACCCCCGCCGAACGGGCCAGGAAGGCCTTGGCCCTTTCTTCCTCGACACCGAGATCTTCCAGCAATTTCTGCTGCTCATCGGACGGCAGATCAGCAAATTGCTGCGTGGCATACCCTTCGGCTAACCGTTCGACGACTTCCCGGTCAGAGCCAAGCAGGTTAGCGTCCACTTTCAGCGAGCGCGCCACATCCCGGACGATGCTCTGAAACGGCGTCCCGCGTTCTTCTCCGGTAAGGGATCGGAAGACATACATGATCTCCGAAGAGCCAACGTACCGGACGTCTTCCTCAAACTGGGCTTCGATGGCCGCACGTGTATCCTCGCTGTCATCCATCTCGAGCGCTGAGACCAATTCAGCAAATCGTGCGTCGTTGGTCTGATTGACTGGACTTTCCATCACACCGAGCAGGAACCGATAGTCCGTCGGGGTCAGAATGCTGAGGAGTTCCTTCATGGTATTCAGGGATTCACAACAAGAATGCGTCAGGCGTGTGCTACGCGACCGGGGGATAGCTTGTTACATGATGAAAGCGGATCATGCCGTGGCATAATCACAACCGCTCGATCGAGTTTTTTGCTCCCTGTTGTCCTAACTTCTCATCCATCGAAGAGGGCTGGACGGAAGCCCATTACCTCTTCTGATGGAATGCTCTTTTCCTGTCGCCAGCGGACCTTGGGAAGCAATGACCAGGGAGAGACACCCGTTTTGAAGTGATACTCTGTACGATGTCCGAATCAGCCAAATCATCCCGAGCCAGCGGTCTGCTGTTGCACATCACCTCGTTACCGTCAGCCTATGGTATCGGGGACTTGGGTCCGGAGGCCTATCGTTTCGCCGATTTCATGGCCGCGTCGAAGCAGAAGCTGTGGCAGGTCCTGCCCTTGGTGCCCACGGGGTACGGGTATTCTCCGTATGCCGCTCCGTCCACGTATGCAGGAAACGCCATGCTGATTTCGCCAGATCGGCTCCTGGAAGACGGGTGGCTGACTACGGATGATGTAGGTGTTTTGCCAAGTTTTCCGGTGGATTCGGTCGCCTTTGCCGATGTAAGCGCTTACAAAGAAGACTTGTTGATAAGAGCCTGGAAACGATTTTCATCGCATGCTTCACCAGCTGAACGGAAAGCCTTCGATACGTATTGCGAGACGCATGCCGATTGGCTGGAAGATTGGGCCTTGTTCGAGACGATCAAGCAAGATCACGACGAAAAAGAGTGGATGACCTGGCGCGCAGATCTGCGGGATCGCGAGCCCTCCGCGCTGATTGCCTATCAGGCAGAGAATGCTGATCAGATTGCCATGCGCAAATTCTGGCAATTCCTGTTTGAGCAACAATGGATGGATCTGAAATCCTATTGCAACGAACGAGGCATCCGGATATTTGGCGATCTGCCCATTTACGTAGCGCAGGACAGCGCTGACGTGTGGGCCAACCGCCATCTGTTTACGCTTAAGGAAGACGGTTATCCGACGACCATCGCGGGCGTACCACCTGACTATTTTTCGGAGACGGGTCAACGATGGGGCAACCCACTCTACAAGTGGGATTCGATGCGGGCGACGGGCTACGCCTGGTGGACATCGCGCATGGCCCGCATCCTGGAGCTGGTGGACCTGGTTCGCTTGGACCATTTCAGAGGCTTCGAAGCCTATTGGGAAGTACCAGCAAGCGAGGAGACGGCCATCCATGGTCAGTGGCGCGAAGGACCAGGAGCAGATTTGTTTGACAAGCTGGAGAAGAACCTCGGCGACGTACCGCTCATCGCAGAGAATCTCGGTGTCATAACCGAGGGCGTCACGAAATTGATGGATCGGTTCGGTTTTCCCGGCATGGCCATCCTGCAATTTGCATTCGACTCCGATGAATCGAACGAATTCCTGCCCCACAATTACAGAGAGGCGCTTGTGGCGTACACGGGTACCCACGACAACGATACGCTGAAGGGGTGGTGGTCTGACACGGCGAGCACGCAGAATGCTGAACAGATAGCGCGCGCCAAGGCATACTGTACGGAGTATCTCGGACTGGAATCAGGCCATGAAGCCGAGCAGTTGTCCTGGAAGGCGATTGAATCCCTCATGCACTCGGTGGCACGCTATGTTGTGACACCCGTTCAGGACCTGTTGGGACTTGGCGCCTACGCCCGCATGAATACGCCAGGAACAACAAATGGAAACTGGGGCTGGCGTCTTGCGCCGGGTGCCCTGGATGCGGGCGTCGGCGCCCGCCTGGCAACGCTCACCGAGGCATCAGATCGCTGAGGACCTTCCTCTGCATCCTTGGTATCCATCCTCCTGCATGCTGGGCTGATCCACAACATGCGTCGTTGATGTGCGCTGTCAATCCCGACCCGGAACGAGGGCTGCCACGCTTAATCCGTTCAGCGTAAGCACACCATCCTCGATCTGCCCGAGGTCTGCGAAGGCAACAGGAAGCTGCCACCGATTACCACCCATGGATTCCGATATCGCCGGAAGGGTAAAGGTACACGGAGCATCAGTCGGGTTGATGATGATGAGCAGCGAATCGGTACCATCTTGCGCTACGACTTGCATGCCGATCACACGGTCGTGAGGGTTGCTCCAGTCACCGTCGTTCAGCGGTCGCCCGGAAGCATGCCACCAGCATGCACTGGAAGATCCTTCGCGGTCTAAAAACCGGCGATTTGAAGTCAGTGGATGAGCTTTCCGGAAGGCAATCAAGTCTTTGACCCGTTGCAGGAACGGCTCGTCCACCTGCGTCCAATCGTACCAGGAAATGGGGTTGTCCTGGCAATAGGCATTGTTGTTTCCCTGCTGGGTTCGGCCCATTTCATCGCCTCCCAGGATCATGGGGACGCCCTGGGAAAGGAGTAGGGTTGACATCAGGCCCAACCGCGCTGCATCGCGTCGAGCGCGAATGAAGGGATCGTCGGTCGGACCTTCAGCCCCCCAGTTGCGGGAGTGGTTCGGCTCGTGTCCGTCGCGGTTTTCCTCGCCGTTCGCAACATTGTGTTTTTGCTGGTACGACACCAGATCCCGAAGCGTGTACCCGTCGTGAGCGGTGATGAAATTGATGGACGCCGATGGCCGACGCATGGGAAAGACATCGCTGCTTCCACTCATGCGGGTTGCCAGTTCGGCTGCGGCCGGAGTCTCACCGGACCAGAACATGCGGACATCGTCCCGATATTTCCCGTTCCATTCCCGCCACGGCGATCGGAAGGCACCAAGGCGGTATCCCGCAGGCCCCAAGTCCCAGGGTTCAGCTATGAACTTGCGCGTAGCCAGGATCGGGTCCTGGCGAAGCAACAGGAAAAACGGACCATCCATTTCTACCTGCTGTCCGGTTCGTGCCAATACGGTTGCCAGATCAAACCGGAATCCGTCCACCCCTAGCGTTCCTGCCCAGTAGCGCAATGAGTCGGCGATAAGGCGCATTACGACGGGTTGGCGGACGTCCAGGGTGTTGCCCGTCCCGGTGTAATTATGCAGGAATCGCGGGTTGTCCTCCCGAGAGAGGTAATAACTCAGATTGTCGAATCCGCGAAAATTCAGCGTTGGCCCCATCCGACTGCCTTCCGCTGTGTGGTTGAATACCACATCGATGATGACCTCGAGTCCAGCCGCATGCAATCGGTCAACCATGCCCCGGAATTCAGCGGCTGCCGCCTCGGGTTCAGCAGCATAGGTTGGCTCGGGAGCGAAATACGCGAGCGTATTATAGCCCCAATAATTCGTCATGCCCATCTGGTGCAGATGATGCTCATCGAATTTGGCCTGCACGGGGAGGAGCTGTACGCTCGTCACACCGAGGGACTGCAAATGTTCAATCACGGGATCCGAGGCAAGCCCTGCATACGTACCGCGCAGTTCTTCGGGCACCCCGGGGTGGGTCATGGTCAGACCCTTGACATGGGTCTCATAGATGATGGTCTGTTCCCACGGAATTTCTGGACCGTGCGCAAGCTCAGACGCCACATGCAGGGGAGCGACGCGCGCCATGGCAGCCACCCCGGCAGAATCTCGCGCGTCGAAGGACATGTCATCGTGTCCTTCCACATACCCAAGCAATGGTGCTGACCAGGCTGGTTTGCGGGCAATGTCGCGCGCGTAAGGGTCCAACAGCAGTTTATTCGGATTGAATCGATGCCCGGACATCGGCTCATACGGCCCATCGACACGGAACCCATACAGTTGACCGATACCGATACCCGGAACGAATCCATACCAGATGTTGCCGCTTCGTTCTGGAAGAATCAGCTCCTGCGAAGAGGCCAGGCTTTCTATCGAATCGAACAGGCAGAGCGTGACCTTCGTGGCATGCGCGCTGTAGACGGCGACATTGACGCCTCCGTCACGAGGCGTAGCGCCAAGGGGGTAGGGTTTGCCGTTTTTGATGTTCATGCGCGGTATCCAGGTTGCGGACGGTCGGAATCGACCGGCGGGCATATACACCCGTGCGGCCCACCCGTTCTCCAAGAAATTCACCGGAGCGGAAGCGCTCCCGCATTCGACAGGCTGGTTGAGGAGGGGTAGATTGCGGATGACGAACATGCTTTCGAACACCAGACCATTTTTCTATGCCAGCCGCTTCTGCATTTGATCGCTACCTCTGGGGTGAGGGCCGCCTTGAACGAGCGTGGGATCTGTTCGGCGCGCATCCGAACAAGCAAGGAACATGGTTTCGCGTGTGGGCTCCGCGAGCTGACGAAGTGCAGCTGATCGGAGACTTCAACGATTGGCAGAAGGGAGCCCATGTGATGAAGCCCGTCGGTGAGGGCATGGAGCGATTCTTCGAAATCTATGTTCGCGGTGCCAGACCAGGGCAGAAGTACAAGTATGCCATCCGACGTGGACCCTGGTGGACGGACAAATCCGACCCCTTCGCCCGCGAGATGGAGCCACCGGATCCTCAAGGCCATGGTATTGCCGGCCTTTCAGCCATTATCCCGACGTTCGATTTCGAGTGGAGCGATTCAGAGTGGATGGCCTCCCGTCAAGGTCCCGAAACGCTGGCCCAGGCGGTCTCCATCTACGAGGTGCATTTGGGTTCATGGCGACGAGGGGATGACGGTCTGTCATTGAGTTATCGTGATATAGCGGAGCCTCTGGCCGATCACGTCGAAGAGATGGGCTTTACGCACGTTGAATTCCTCCCGGTTCAGGAGCATCCTTTCTATGGATCGTGGGGCTATCAGGTTGTGGGAGCCTTTGCCCCCACGTTCCGCTACGGCACGCCTTCGGATTTCAAATTCCTGGTCAACTACCTGCATCAACGGGGTATTGGCGTGCTGTTGGATTGGGTCCCGGCCCACTTCGCAACCGATCCGCAAGGTCTCGTCAATTTCGACGGTGAGCCTCTGTTTGAATACGAAGACCCCGTCATGCGGCATCACCCTGATTGGGGAACACTCGTTTTTGACTACACGCGGCCGCAGGTCCGCAATTACCTGTTGTCCAACGCGCTGTTCTGGTTGGACGAGTTCCACATTGATGGACTGCGATTTGATGCAGTGGCCTCGATGCTCTACCGCGATTACTCACGCGGAGACGAGTGGACACCGAACATGTACGGTGGACGCGAGAACCTGGAGGCCATGAGCCTGCTCAAGGAAATCAACGAGCGGGTATTCACCAATCACCCGACAGCCCTGATGATTGCCGAGGAGTCGACAGCGTGGCCCGGGGTATCGCACCCCACGTATCGGGGCGGACTCGGCTTCCTCTACAAGTGGAACATGGGGTGGATGCACGATAGTCTGGAGTTTTTCAAGGAAGATCCGGTTCATCGGCGCTACCACGTCCACAATTTCACGTTTCCCTTGGTCTACGCATGGGCTGAAAACTACATGCTTTCGCTCTCGCACGATGAAGTGGTTCATGGCAAAGGATCCCTGATTGGGAAAATGCCCGGGGACGATTGGCAGAAGGCAGCCAACTTGCGGCTTCTTTTCGGACATATGATGGGCCACCCGGGGAAGAAGCTCATGTTCATGGGCTGTGAGTTTGGGCAGGGGGGGGAATGGAACCACGATGGTGGGCTTGACTGGTGGCTGCTTGATCAGCCCCTGCATCAGGGTATTGCCACGTGGGTAAAGACAATGAACCAACTTTATCGCGAGACATCGCTTCTCCAGGATGACAGCGGAGGTGGATTTTACTGGATTGACTTCTCAGACTTGGAAAACACGGTCGTCTCGTACGCCCGTCATCGCGACGGAAAAGAACTGGTGTTCGTCTTCAACTTCACCCCGGTCCCGAGGCCGGACTATAAGCAGGGCGTCCCGCATGTGGGAGCCTGGCAGGTAAAGCTGTCTTCCGATGATCTGGCATTCGGAGGAAGCGGAGCCGGGTCCTTCGGAAAGCTGGAAGCGCGACAGGACATGACTCACGGGCAGCCGGCATCGATTCAACTGGATCTGCCACCCCTCGGTCTGTTGATCCTGGAAAAAATCGCTGACGCGCCAAAGGTGTCGAAAAAGAAAGCCTCCTCCTGATGCATCGAATAATCCCGCTTCTGGTCCTTTTGTCGCTGGTATCCTGCAACCTGGAAACAGGTGTGCGTGCTATTTCCACAGCGGAATATGAGGACAAAGTGGCCGGCTTCTGGTTGGGCCAACTTGTCGGCAATATTTATGGTCTCTCCCATGAATTCCAGTATCTGGAAGACCATGGGCCGACCGATTTTCCGCTTGGCTACGGTTCAGCACTGGACCGGGCCATTGAAATGGATGGTGCGTTTTCAGACGACGATACGGATCTGGAGTACATGTACCTGCTCCAGATGGAAGCGCACGGAATAGAGCCATCTTACAGACAACTCCGCGAAGCGTGGACATACCATATTCGGGATCGCATTTGGGCAGCCAACCGGGTTGCCTTGACCTTGATGCATCACGGGTACTACCCGCCTGCAACGGGCCATCGCGCCAACAATCCGCGCTGGTTCGAGATCGATCCGCAACTCATCAATGAGATCTGGGCCGTCACGGCGCCGGGAATGACGCATTACGCGGTCCGGAAAACCGAATGGGCAGCCCGCATAACGAACGACGATTTCGGTATCGAACCGGCCTTGTTCTATGCCGCGATGATTTCGGAGGGGTTTTTCGAGGACGATGTCCGGACGTTGATTGATCGAGGCAAGAACGTGTTGCAGCAGGACAGCCGATTTCGAGCTGTTATTGAGGAAATGGAGGTTCTGCACGAACAAAATCCCGACGATTGGACGCTGGCCCGCGACGAACTGGCAGCTCGATACGGTGGTCGCCAATCCTATAATGAGTACGGTTGGGAACCCATTGATGCGGTATTGAACGGTGCCGCCGCTGTGCTGGCTTTACTCTACGGAGAAGGGGACATCCAGCTGACGCTGGATCTGGCCTGTTCGATGGGATGGGATGCGGATAATCAAGCAGCAACATTGACGGGATTACTGGGCCTGATTCATGGCGCGCATGCCATTCCGGAGTCTCTGCTCAAGCCCGTTGCGACCTGGGATGCGCCGTTCAATGACCGGTATGTCAACGTTTCCAGATATGACCTTCCCGACGCATCGATTCAGGATCAGATCCGTCGAATTGTAGCACAAGGAATCAAGGTTGTTGAAGCCATGGGTGGGAAACGCGTCGTTCTGGACGGCATCCCGTCCTTGCTGGTTCGCGAAGACGGGTTGTTTGTAGCGCCTGCAGAGCTGCTTCCCCCACCACCGCATATCATGACCCTGGGCGACACGCTGGCATTGGAACTGTACGCGTCGCTCGATGACATTTCGTGGGTGGGAGCGCAGCCTGCATGGGTGGATCGGTATGGAGCAAAAGTGACAGGTGTCCCACCGGCAGTCGGACGGTATGATCTCCTGCTGAGGGGAGCAGCCGATACGGCCCGGGTAATCGTGGAAGTACTGCCAGAAAACGTGGCTACGTCAGCCACAACAATCCTGTCTCATGAGCCAGGAGCTGACCTGGAAGGCATTCGCGATGGGAATAAGGTAGACGAACCGTTCTATTCGCAAACGTCGAGTACTCCCGAGCGCCATTGGTATGGCTATGCATGGGATGAAGCCGTCACGATATCGTCCATCACCTTTTCAGCCGCTTTCCCCCGTGAAGAATGGGGCTGGTTCAGGAGCCCTGTCGTGGAATACCAATCCTTGGACGGATCATGGCAAGCAGTCGATGGACTCGTATGGTCCCCTTCATTTCCGGGAGGCGAGACGAAATATCTCCAGCCAGGGTTTGTGACCTACCTGGCGCGATTTGGTCCGATTGATACGCGTGCCATTCGCATCATCGGGTGGTCAGGAGGGGATCCCGTGGATGGGCCGCCTACCTACGGAACGGCGCTGACAGAGCTGAGTGTCCACTGAGCAGATCGTGGATAATCCCGAGGCCCGTGTTGCCCCTCAGGGAATGCCCAGGAGCTTGTGCGTCTGAATGGAGAGTCGCCATCGTGGATGCTCGAGGCAATACTGCGTGGCCTCGCGCGTGAATCGTTCCTGATCTGGCCCATCCATGGGTTGCAGATAGAAATGATCGAACTCCCACGAGGCAAACCGTTCGGGGGGAGCCTCCGGCTGAAACCATACCAGCTTCAGCTCATGCCCTGAACGCTGAACGACTTCGGCGTCTTTTTTAGGGGAAACACAGATCCAGTCGATGCCTTCCGGGGCCGCGATCGTGCCATTCGTCTCGATGGCGATCTCGGCTCCAAGGTCATGAAGCGCATCGATGAGCCCGAGATCGAGCTGAAGAAGCGGCTCACCACCGGTGCAAACGACAAATGGGGCATCTGAACCCGTATCCTGCTTCCAGATGGCGGCAATCCGGGCCGCTGCCTCTTGGGCCGTTTTGAACTTGCCGCCATTCGGACCATCCGTCCCGACGAAGTCAGTATCGCAAAAGGTGCACACGGCAGCGGCCCTGTCCTCCTCCCGACCCGACCACAAATTGCAGCCAGCAAAACGCACAAAGACGGCGGGGCGACCGGTGTGGTAGCCTTCGCCTTGCAGCGTGGTGTAGATCTCTTTGATAGCGTAGGCCATCAGTCGACGGATAAATCGATAGGAAAGGTCGGGAGCCTTGGAAGCCGAGCCGATCCCATACAACGATTGGTGATTCGTTCGGATGCCGTTAGCGCCACTATTCGTAAGCCCTTCAACCGGGGCACGCGTAGATTCACGGCAATCAGAACTATCCAATATATCCGAGAATCACCATGCAGGTTCAGGGACATACGTTTATTGTCACCGGTGGCTCGTCAGGCCTGGGCGCCGGAACAGCGGAGCGATTGATTGATCAGGGGGCCAATGTGGTCATTGCCGACGTGAATTCCGAGGCGGGTCAGGCCAAGGCCGATTCTCTTGGCACTCAAGCTATCTTTGTTCAGACAGACGTGGCCAGCAGCGAAAGCGCTCAGGCATGCGTAGACAAAGCCGTGGAGACCTTCGGGGCGGTACACGGCCTCGTCAACTGCGCCGGCATTCTGATCGCCCGCAAGACGCTGGGCCGTAAAGGGGCGCATGACCTGGAGAGCTTTGTGAAAGTGATCACGGTCAATCTGGCCGGTACATTCAACATGATTCGTCTGACCGCCGCGGCCATGGCCACCAATGAGCCGAATGAAGAAGGTGAACGGGGCGTCCTGATCAACACGGCATCTGTTGCCGCATTCGATGGACAGATCGGTCAAGCCGCTTATTCTGCTTCCAAAGGAGGCGTAGCCGGCATGACGTTGCCGATCGCGCGCGATTTGAGCCGGGAAGGTATTCGCTGTGTAACGATTGCGCCGGGCATTTTCGAGACACCCATGGTGGCCGGCATGCCGGACGAGGTACAGGAATCGCTCATCAGCCAGATTCCGTTTCCCAAGCGCCTTGGCAAACCCAGTGACTACGCATTTCTCGCGCAGCACATCATCGAGAACGTAAAGCTCAATGGTGAAGTCATCCGACTCGATGGCGGCGTACGTATGGGGCCGCGCTAGAGCGAAGCCTCCGTCACGTAAATCGGCGGAACGCCTTGCCAATCCAGCTTTTGCGCTGGCTGTATGGTGGCATCACCAGACGCATTATCCAAGACCCCCAGCGGCGACGCAGCACGACTTGCTCGTTTGAGAATGCCCGGAAGCCGGCCTCTCCGTGCGAGCGACCGATACCTGAATTGCCCTCGCCCCCGAAGGGCCCGAAGGGCTGCACGAATTGCAGCAGCGTGGTGTTCTTGCAAACGGCTCCCGTTCGGATTGATTCGGAAAATCGATCCATCACGGCATCACTCTTTGCGTAGACGTACGTCGAGAGGGGTTTGGGCCGCCGCTGGATGCGCTCGATGGCATCTTCCACGCCATCCACGACCAGAAAGGGGAGGATTGGTCCGAATATTTCTTCCTGCATCACGCGGGATGCTACGGGTGGATCCATGATCAGAGTGGCTTCGACCCGGCGTGATGTGCTGTCCGCCCTGCCTCCAATGAGCACTTGCGCTCCATGATCACGGGCATCCTGGATCAGCTCAGCCTGCCGTTCCAGCTCGTCAGATGTTATGATGGCCGTCAATTCCGCGTCACCCGTACCCGGCACATAGGCTCGCTGAATTTCAGACGTCAATTCTACCTTGAATCGCTCGGCTACTTCCCGGTGAACCAGCAGGTAATCCGGGGCGATACACGTCTGTCCGGCATTGGAGAACTTCCCAAAGCAAATACCTTTGGCAGCGTTTGCCAGGTCTGCTGAAGCATCGATATAGGTCGGCGACTTTCCTCCAAGCTCAAGCGTGACGGAGGCCAGGTGCTGAGCGGCTGCCTTCATTACGATTCGTCCCACTCTGGCACTTCCCGTAAAGTGGACGTGTGCAAAGGGTAATTCCAGTAATTCGGTGGCCGTGTCAGCGCCTCCCAAAAAGACGGCACCCTCTTCGGGAGGATAGATTTCTTCGATCATACGCTTCAGCACACCGGCTGCGTGGGCCGTGTGCTCGGAGGGCTTGATCACGAAGGGGCACCCTGCTGCCGTCGCATGAATGATGGGTCCAAGGGTGAGCAGCACAGCGTAATTCCACGGTGCAATCATCAGGCTGGGCCCTTTGGGTAAACATCGCACGTGGGTTTTCGTCCCGATCAGAACGATCGGAGTAGGCTTGCGCTGAGGCTTCATCCACCGGGCAAGATGACGCAGCGTGTGGTCCAGCTCTACGAGCGTCGTCAGAAATTCAGTAAGCTCAACCTCATAGGATGATTTGGAAAAATCCTTCCACAAGGCCTCTTTGAGTTCATCTTCCCGCTCCATAAGTGCTTTTCGCAAGGCTTGTAACCGGCCTTTGCGATGCGCAATAGGGGGATTGGGATGCGCGAGGAAGTGGGCCTTCTGCAGCTCAAATATTTCGGAAGGGGTCATGTCAGGAAGATAGGAACGCCACGGAATCGCAATACATGTGGTAGATTGTCTACCAATCATGCGTGCTCCATCCTCCATGTCCGTTTCAATTGATCTCATACTTCAGGCCTCATCCTTCCTGGAGGGCCGTATTCGCCGTACGCCGGTGGAGTATTCACCCACTCTGAGCGAACGACTGGGCGTGGATGTGTGGTTGAAACTGGAGAATCTTCAGATCACGGGGTCATTCAAGCTGCGCGGTGCGCTTTTTGCACTCCATAAATTGAAGCAGCAGGGAATCGAGCGTGTAGCCACCTGTTCGGCTGGTAACCACGGACGAGGTATGGCCTATGCGGCCCGGGAGATGGGAATGGACGTCACCATTTTCGTCCCAGCTAGCGTTGATCCGGTTAAGACGGCCGCAATGAAGCGAAATGGTGCCGATGTGCGTCTTTCGGCATTCGCCGGCTACGACGAAACGGAGAAGTGGGCCTTGGACGAATGCAATCGACTCGGTCTGCGATTCATCAGCGCGTTTGACGATCCCTTCGTAATGGCCGCAAATGGTGGATCCATTGCCATGGAGGTTGAAGCGCAAGTACCCGATGCCCGGATCTTCTTGATGCCCGTTGGCGGTGGAGGGCATGCAGCAGGATTTGCCTATTGGATGAAAGAGCGTCGCGCTGACACCCGAATCGTTGCCTGTCAGCATCGGGATTCAGCAGCATTGAAAGCCAGTATGGAAGCTGGAAGAGCCATCACAGAGATGCCTGCTATTGAAACGCTCGCAGGGGGACTCGAAGGTGGTTTGGGTCGAAATACGTTCGAGATCCTGAGGGACCTCGTCGATGATGTGAGACTCGTTGATGAGCAAGCCTTGCGTCACGCCATGAGATGGATGGTCGACGAACACCAGATCATCATGGAAGGCTCGTGCGCCGTTGCCGTTGCTGCTGCATTGGACGAAGCCTTTCCGAAGCCTTCAGCCCCGGTCGTACTATTTATTTCAGGACGAAACATCGCTCGTTCCACGTTGCTGGATGTTTTGGCAGAGCAAGACGCCTAGCGAGCGGTAGCTCGGGTCACTTGCGGCACTTTTGAGGTACCTCGCTGGCAATAACAGATTCCGGGGAAACCCCACTGCACAACATTGATGTGGACGGTATGTTGGAGGTCTGAATCCGCTCTCAACCAGCTGGTCCTCTCATTATGCTTTCTCGAGTTCTATTTCTCGCTTTGTTGACTGCCGCCAGCGCCACGGCTCAGCGCCAGAATCTGACCCCCGTCATGGACACGGCCGTGCCCGCTTCCTCGGTGGAGGCTCGCGAGAATGCCTATGCCACCAGGATTTCCCTGTTCAATCAGTCCCCGTTGAAAAACGTCCGGGTCATCAACGTTGGGCCGACCATCATGAGCGGCCGCGTTACGGACATAGATGCCAACCCGGAGGACCCTTCCCATTTCTTGGTCGCCTATGCATCGGGTGGGCTCTGGATTACAGACAATAATGGTCAATCATTTGAGCCAATCTTTGATTTCAACGGCACAATGACCATCGGAGACATTCACGCCGATTGGGAATCGGGGGTAATTTGGGTCGGTACCGGGGAAAACAATTCGAGCCGGTCTTCCTATGCAGGAGATGGGCTGTATCGAAGTGACGATTGGGGACGGTCCTGGCAACACATGGGTCTGACAAACACCCAGCGTACGGGCCGCATCGTCGTGAATCCGGACAATCCTGATGTCGTCTGGGTTGCTGCGCTGGGCGCACTTTATTCCCCGAATGAAGAGCGGGGCGTGTATGTCAGTACGGACGGTGGCCAGACATGGGAGAAGAATTTGTACATCAACGATCGCACGGGTGCTGTGGATCTCGTGATGGATCCCTCTGATCCTGACGTTCTCTACGCCGCCATGTGGGAGCGTGATCGCCGGGCCTGGAATTTCGTGGAAGGGGGTGAGGGGTCTGGAATCTGGAAGACCACGGACGGCGGGCAGAGCTGGATGCCCATTCACGGCAATGGATTTCCAACGGGATCGGGCGTGGGGCGGATTGGGATCGACATCCATCCTGGAAACCCCGATATCGTATATGCGGCGCTCGACAACCAATTCAGAAAGCCGGGTGAGGAAGAAGAGGAGCGTGCCACCAATGGTCTTTCGCGGGCAGATATGGCGGCTTTATCCTCGCAGGAATTTCTGCGACTGGATGACGACATGATCGAGGACTATCTGAAGCGTGAGCGTTTCCCATCCCGGTACGATCTGGCCGCGGTACGTGGTATGATCGAGCAGGGAGATATTGAGCCTTCGGCACTCGTTCAGTACGTCGACGATGCCAACAACCAGTTGTTTGACACGGATGTAATTGGTCTGGAGCTCTATCGTAGCGACGATGGAGGGGCGACCTGGCGCAAGACCCACGATGATTATCTCGACGGGGTTTACAACTCGTACGGCTACTATTTCGGAGAAGTCCGCGTCGCGCCGGATAATGCCGATCAGGTATACACCATGGGTGTGCCCATGCTACGTAGCGACGATGGTGGCGCTACCTGGAAGTCAATCGGCGGACCCCACGTACATGCGGATCACCAGGCGATGTGGCTCAATCCGAACCGAGCGGGTCATGTGATCAATGGCAACGACGGCGGTCTCAATATGACCTACGACGCCGGTGAAACGTGGAATAAGCTCAATATTCCGCCGGTGGGGCAGTTCTACTATGTTCAGGTAGACATGGCCGAGCCCTACAACGTATACGGCGGTTTGCAGGACAACGGGACATGGATGGGTCCGAGCACGTATGTCGAGAGCCCGCGCTGGACGTCGGAAGGAGACTATCCATACCATCGTTTGGGCGGTGGCGATGGCATGCAGGTCCAGGTCGATACGCGTACCAATGAAGTTGTCTATACAGGCTCGCAATTCGGATTCTATTCTCGCACGAATCTGAGCACAGGGGAGAAGGTCTCCATTCGTCCACGTCACGAACTCGGTGAGAAGCCACTGCGATTCAACTGGCAGACGCCCATACTGCTCTCGTCGCACAACCAGGACATTTTCTACTACGGTGCAAACCGTCTCTACCGTTCAATGAACCGGGGAGAGGACCTTCAGGCCATATCACCAGATCTGACGGGCGGAGGTCGTCCGGGCGACGTGCCTTATGGGACACTGACATCCGTTTCCGAATCGCCGCTGCGCTTTGGCCTGATTTACACCGGTTCAGATGATGGATACATTCATGTAACGAGAGACGGTGGGGTCAATTGGACCCGTATCGATGGCGATCTGCCCGATAATCTCTGGGTCAGCCGGGTGGTTGCTTCTTCGCACATTGAAGGCAGGGTCTATGCCACGTTGAATGGTTATCGATGGGACCATTTTGAAGCCTACGTCTATGTGAGTGAGGATTTTGGAAATACCTGGTCCCGTCTTGGTGCAGACCTCCCGGCTGAACCGGTAAACGTTATGGTAGAGCACCACGTAAATCCGGATTTGCTGTTCGTGGGGACAGATCATGCAGTGTACGCCTCGTTGGATCGCGGCCGGACCTTCCATGGATTTGCAGAAGATTTGCCTTTCAGTCCCGTACATGATCTGAAAATCCAGACGCGGGACAACGAGTTGGTTATCGGGACGCATGGTCGGTCCATCTGGCGTGCAGATCTGGATCAGGTCGCTGCGCTGGATGAACGAATGACTGCTCGAACGCTGCACGTGTTTGAAGGAGCGGCCTCGGGATGGAGTGCATTGTGGGGCTCCAAGCGCCGTGCCTATTCATCGGTCATCGAACCGCAGACTGAATTCATTGTCTGGGCTTCGACGGCTGGTTCGGCAACGGTAACTATTTTCAGTGAACAGGGAGAGCCCCTTCAGTCATTCGAGTCCAGATTGGACATCGGCTTGAACCTGGTAGCCTACGATTATTCTGTCGGTGACAAAGGCGCGGAGTTCTTGGAAGACAATCCAGAGCCTGCAGATAATGGGATAACGTACTTGACTCCGGGTACGTACTCTGTATTGGTCGAGATGGCAGGGGCATCTTCTGAGGCGAATTTCATGCTTAATGCGCCGCGAGGCAGGTCTGGTGAGCCAGTCCCAGCTCCAGGTCCAGTATGGGGTGTCAAGAAGTGATCGAAGGAGCCAGCAAGAGGCGTTCATCACATTCGTCGAAATAATTCAGGATTTCGACGTCGTTCTCATGGATTGTCACATGGATGGGTTGGATGGATGGGTTGGATGGATTCGAGACCGCCCGGCGCATGCTGGAAAGCCATCCCAATCTGCCCATCGTTGCACTTACTGCTGATGCAACGACCAGCGCGTTCAAAGCCAGTCAGGAGGCTGGTATGTGTGAGGTGCTGACGAAGCCGTTCAAGCCCGATGTGTTGATCGAACTGATAGAGCGTCTCGGAAAGAAGCGGGCCGTTAAAACCCGTGAGGAATCGACACGCCGTCAATCCATGTTCATGGAGATGTGACCGCTTCCGGCGTTTGCAGCAGCTCTGCATAACTTCGGTCAATCGAGGGATTGATCGGCTGGGTAAGTTGCATGAGGAAATCATCACGCTGAACGTTGAAATCCGTCAGGTACTGCGAAGGAATCGGACCCACTGATGGAATCTTTTCTCGTCGATGGTCGACTTGTGAACCGTTTTTCCAGAATCGATAGCAAACATGAGGTCCCGATGCCAGTCCTGTCGATCCTACGAATCCAATCACGTCTCCCTGCTTGACGCGGACACCCGGGCGAATACCGGACTTAATCTTCGACATGTGCAGGTACTGCGTCGTATACGTTCCGTTGTGACGGATTTTCACGTAGTTGCCATTGTACTGCCCGTAACGGGCTTCCGTTACCACCCCGTCGCCCGTGGCATTGATGGGCGTACCGGGGTCTGCAGCGTAGTCCGTCCCAAGGTGGGCCTTGTATCGCTTCTGCACAGGGTGAAATCGGCGGCGCGTGAACCCGGAGGAAATCCTTTTATACTCCACAGGAGCAATCAGGAATGCTTTGCGAAGGCTTTTGCCGTTCTCGTCATAATGCTCATCGACTTCGTCATTCTGATAATGGAATGCAAAATGGTCTTCCCCGGAGTGGACGAAGCGCGCAGCGAGCACGTCACCAATATCGAAAAGATGATCTCCGACATACTGCTCTTCAAACAAGATTCGGAATGAATCTCCTTTTTGGAGCCTTGAAAAGTCAATTTGCCAGGCAAATACATCAGCCATGCGATTGGCTACCGTCGGATGGATATCCTGGTCTATGAGGGTCATGTAGAGAGATTCCTCGATGACACCTTCAATGGCGCGCTTGCGCACCACCACGTCTCGTTCCTCGAGCCGAATGGAAGGATCATCGCCCAGGTCGAATACGACATAGGAAGCCAGATTTGGCTGATACACCATGAAGCGACCCGTTCCACTCGAATCCGTATAAATCCGGTACGGGCGACCAAATTTGAGACGTCGCACATCAAACACATCGCGCCCCTGGCGGGCAAGTGTTACAATGCGCTCATAAGCCACCCCGTAGGGATTGAGAAGATCCGAAAACGTCTCGTTACGACGGACGGTGGACTCGATAACTGATAGCTCAGAAATCGGCATACCAAACTCATCCGTGGCCAGAGAAACCGTCTGGACAGGAGCAGCTTCCTCGGGGACTACGTTCGGCGACTGAAAAGAATACAGTAGCAAGAACGTGCCGACCACGATAAGGACAGCAATGACAAGTAAGGGACGATCTCGCATGGTGATGTCGAAAAACATTCAGACGGATTGCGGGCCGTCAAGATTCATCGCACGCGTGACCTGGGCGCTTCAATATACCGAAATAGATTCGGATGAGGTTCCCGGCACACCGGATTGCCTGAATTCTCCCTGGATTCCTACCGCTCGTCCAGGTATCGACCGCCAGCAAACCATACTTCAGAACGCAATGCTACTCGCACTCAGACGCATGGAAGGATGCACCCTGTGACGTTAGCTTGTGTTATCTGTTTGTGCTTGAAATCCAGGTGTGATCAAGGATTCCGAGACGGTGGTTCGCAAGTCGAGCCGCGACAAAGAGTGCGTCAGAGAGCCGATTGAGATATACGGCGCAGCTCATATTGATGTCGTCCCGCTTGGCCAGAGAAATAACACGACGTTCGGCGCGGCGACATACCGTACGAGCAGTGTGAAGTTGGGCGGCTACGTCGCAGCCGCCGGGTAGGATGAATGCTTTCAAAGGAGCCAGGTTTTCATCAAATCGGTCGATATCGGCTTCCATGTCATCGATCCAATCCTGGGTAATCCGGAACACGTTCGCTTTGGAGTCGAGCGGTGTCGCGAGGTCAGCACCAAGATCGAACAACTCATTCTGGATACGTTCAATCCACGCGTCAAGGCGAGGTGCCCAATCGCTCGCAGAGGGTGCTTGGACTGCTGCCTCTTGTGTCCTTTCTGGTTGGTCAAACGGGTTGGGGCGGTAGGAGGCCAAGGAGGCCCGGGCAACACCCAAGACCGAATTCAGCTCATCTGTTGTTCCGTACGCTTCAATGCGAAGATCGTCCTTGGAGACGCGCGGTCCACCAAAAAGGCCCGTGAGTCCGTGGTCACCAGTACGTGTATAAATCTTCATTTTCGGAGATGGAAGCGGGGAAGGAAGGTGCGCTGCTTCGATGTAGGATAAGACGAAATATTACAGGTCGGGAAAACGCGGCCTATCTGAATGGGTTCAGGCCGCACGCAAATTCCATATAGAAATAGACGGTTCCGTTACGACACAGGCTTGCGTCACGGCAACGTGCGCGAGTACGCAATCCGGAGTGGTTTCTCCGGGTCGTTTGTAACATGCGCAGCCATGCGGAAAACGTCTGCCAGCAAAGATGGGGTAAGCACGTCAGCTGGACTTCCTTTCGCACTCAGATGTCCGTTTTGAAGGACCTGGACGTGATCGGCAAACCGCGCGGCCATCTCAAGATCGTGGACTGCTCCGATAACGGTTTTGCCTTCTTGCACCAGCGATTGGACATACTCCATGAATTCGAACTGGTGGTGCACATCCAGATAGGTCGTCGGCTCGTCAAGAATGAGCAAGTCGGCTTCCTGTACCAATGCCTGTGCGAGAAAAACCCGTTGCTGCTCTCCACCACTGAGCGAGTGGAAGGAACGGTCCTCAAAACCATTCAAATCAAGTTGAGTCAGCGCTCGACGGGCGCGATCAGCATCGTCATCGGAGTAAACGGATAGCAGCGACTTGTGCGGTGCTCTTCCGAGCAGAACGAGGTCCAAAACGCGGAAGTCGAACGAAATAGCATGTGTCTGACGGACGAATGCAACACGCTTAGCCATTTCTTTGCGGGGCCACTCGGCTGTACTCCGACCATCCAGGATCAGCGTTCCTTCATAGGGAATCAAGCCGGCGATGGTGCGCAGCAACGTCGTTTTGCCACTCCCATTTGGTCCCAGGAGACCATTCCACTTCCCACGTTCCAATTCGAAAGTGAGGCCATTCAGAATGGGTTTTCCCGACAGGGCGACACGCAAGTCTTTAGCTTCTATCAGGGCCATTTATTGGCGAGGGTGGCAGCCGGGAACGGGACAGGGAAGCAGTGGTACGCGAAGGGTTGTTGATCGTTCTGTCAGTCGCTGGGCAATCGAACTGCTCAGTGCAACAGGGCACACGCACCCTCAACACTGCAAAGTCACTGCTATGCTCCTGTCTCGTTTTCACATTCTGCCCGTGCTGCTACTGATCGTAGGATTCGGTACGATGACCGGGTGTGACTCTCAGGAGCAGCAGGATGAGTTTGTTCAGGATGCCGGGGCCACTCCCGAGGGATTCGCTCGGACCGACCAAACAGGACTCATCCTTGACGATGACCAGAATGATTGGCGTGTTGCTCCCGTTTATGGCGGAAAGGTGCGTTTCGATCCTGCGTATCCGAATCCGGTAGCTGCCAGCTTCGTGACCATTCCGGTGACGATTCTGGAGTTCAATTCCATCCAGGGAGGATTGACCCTTCGGGCCCGTGACGCATCGGGCAGTCTGCGCACGTTGGATGATATTCTGGATACGAGTGATCCGGGAGCTTACATCTTCCGATTCAGTCCAGCGCTGCTGAACCGGACGGGTCTGGTACGGATCTTCATCTTCGATCGCCTGGGGGAGTTGGTCTCCTACGGTGATTTGATGATCGAATAGCTGGCGTAGCCCGAATCATTCCCACGCCGTCCGCTTCCCGGGTTGTGATTCTTTGTCAGCTCTAGAAGCCTCTTTTGGCCAGGTCGATTACCAAGGACTCCAGAAAGGCCTTCGAAGAGAAAGAGGAGCCCGCCAGCACATCGACTCCAACTTGCTGAAGGTGGTCAGCTTCGATTTCGCCACGGTAGTCTCCCCACTGTGCGGAAGAGACTGAAACGAAGCCATCGTTTATACCCTCACGGCCGTACAACCAGGAATTGAATGGTCGAAAGACGGGATTGATTGAATTCATGGCTCCCTTTCCGGCACTGCCAGCCCATGACGCATAATAGACGCCTTCGACATCCGGGACATCGCGATTGAAGTCATTCGTCACAGCTCGGGGAGTCAGGCTTTCTACTGCAGCGTGAAAATCAGCCTCCATTTCGACAACGTTTTCGCCCACCCAATTAGCGGCGGTACGCACCAATTCTCTGAGATTCTCGGGTTGCTTGAGTGCCATGAGCGCCAGTGAAGAGCCCCGATGAGGTGAGGAGATGGTCGTCAGGCTGGCCACCTGTTCGGCCATGTCCAGATTGGAAATCAGAAATCGGGCATCCAGACCGCCCATCGAGTGTGCAATCAGGTTCACTTTTTCAGCCCCTGTCTGCGCAAGAATTACTTCGATGCGCTCCTTCCACATGGCGGCACGTTGCGGAATGACGTGATAGGGCGTCACGTTCGGAGCAAAGGCCGCAACACCCCGAAGCCGGAGGTGCATGGCCTCCTCATGCAAATGGCCCCCTCGTGCCAGGAATGCGAGCAGGCCGAATCCGTGCATCAAGATCACGGGATGCCGGATCCTGAGGAATTCGGGCTGCGGAAAGGCCTCCAGGCCTGCAATCCGTTTAAGTGCTGTTGCCGTCAGTTTGGCCATATGCTCATCATACCCACGAGCACGAGGGCGGCTCCCAGCGGTGCCGCCACATTGTCGTTGATGGGGAGCGGGGACGCCTCCAGAATGGTAGCCACGAAACAGGCGGCCCACACAGCGGGTACGGAAATGGCCAACTCGGGCCACGGAAGAAGCCCGCTGACCAGTACCCATCCTGTTGCGCCACTCACCACCAGGAATGCCATTGAGCCTTCAATAGTGGCACTTTTCCGAAGCCACCGCCGCCGACCGAATCGGCGTCCGATCAGTGCAGCCGCCGCATCGCCCGCCATGAACGTGACGAAGGCAACAACTGCGACATCTGTCGGAAAGAGCAGCACGAGGAGTGTGGCGGATACCGTCACCCACGTCGCGCCATTGAAGGTCGGATCCTTTTCCAGGACGTCTCGCTCTTTTCTGCGCATCATGAAGCCGAAATAGCGCTCAAAAAATGCGTGTGTGCCGGCGTGTCGTGAACGAATCAGGTCAAGGGACAGGGCAGTGATGCTCAAGCCGATCAGGGCCAGCAATCCCCAGGGTTCTGGCAACAAAAGGTAGCCGGCCGGATATCCTACGGCCAGCACGTGAAGCAACTTGCGGTATATTTCTCCGCCATAGCCCAGTTGGGCTGCTTCCTGATGCATCACGGGGTCGGGGAGTAAGGTGGGGGAGATGACGGTTGGAAAACGAGCATGCTTGAGCGAATCTACACATACTGCATGGCAAAAAAGGCCGTGACCGAGGGATTTCCGTTTGGAGAAAGCGTTCTGGTATTCAAGGTCGCGGGTAAGATGTTTGCTCTCGTTGCCATCGAAGAGATTCCGCTTCGCGTAAATCTGAAATGTGACCCGGAAAAAGCTGTAGAATTGCGCGAACAGTATGCTTATGTGATCCCTGGGTATCATATGAACAAGCAGCAGTGGAATACCGTGATCATGGAAGGCGAAGTGCCCGACCGTGAGTTCTTCTCCTGGATTGACGACAGCTATGATCTGATTGTGGCTTCGTTGACCAAGAAAAAACGGATTGAATTCGGTTTCGACGCATGATTCCCATCCGATATGTAGACAATCACCTGCTGATCGTGGAGAAGCCCGCTGGTATGCTCTCGCAGGCCGACCGAACCGGTGACGAGGATATCCTGACGTTGATGAAAGCGTGGGTAGGAGAGCAGTTCAACAAGCCGGGAAACGTTTACCTCGGCTTGGTCCACCGCTTGGATCGGCCGGCCTCTGGTTTGATGGCCCTTGCGCGCACATCAAAGGCAGCCGCTCGGTTATCCGACCAGTTCAAAAAGCGAACGGTTGAGAAACGATACCTGGCTTGGATTGAAGGCCAAACCCCAGACGAAGCGACGTGGCAGGATCATCTGGTCAAGCGCGATCAAACGGTGCAAATTGTGGATTCATCGACCACCCAGGGCAAACGGGCCAGCTTGGACCTGCGTACCATCGCATCAGAAGCAGGTCGCTCGCTTGTTGTAGTTCGGCTTCACACGGGTCGTCCTCATCAGATTCGGGTCCAGTTTGCTTCGCGCGGATATCCCTTGGTGGGGGACCTGCGCTACGGGGCACGTTCCGAATTGGATGGCAGAAACCTGGCGTTGCATGCAGCAGCGTTAGCTCTCGACCATCCCACGCGTAGTGACAGGCTCGGATGGACAGCATTGCCTCCGAACTCGTGGCCGAATCGATTACGTGCCCAGTCCGCAAAATGGCTGGATCAGTGGCAATCAGCAAACGCTTACCCGGACTCGTTACCGCCACTCTAACGTCAATAATGGGCCTGTGAAGTCCGGCTGGAGGCTGCTGATGTGAATTGCTCTAGCGATTCCAATGAAGCATTTACGAATAGCCGCCGGCTTCACACTCCCTGAAAAAAGGCAGGGATCCACGGTTTCACCTTTCGATTGGAAGGTATAGTCCATCTCGATTTGACCGTCAAGGCTGCCCCGACACCGTCGTGCGGGTCATCTGGTCCAATGGAGAGTGGGACCTGTATTCGATTCATTTCGTCCGTCAAGAACCGCAAAACGACCATGTCGCCTCGCGATCTGGCCCGAGCATATGCCAGCGACGAACGCCTCTTCAGTGGGCGTTTTTTTTCGCAGGAGCCGGTACATCCGGCCCCAGGCGATCGGGTGGGCGTCGTTTTGCTCGTTCCGGGTGCACCGGAGAATCGAGAGGATGTCTTCGGTTATTTGTATCACCGTTTGATGTTGCCGCCGGGCGCTCGGTCAGGTCTGGGTTTGTGGTGGCGCCACATTCAGTCGCGGCTTTCTGCCCGGTTGTTGTCACGCCAGGTTATTTCCGAGTACTCGTCCATTGGTGGGGGTTCGTCCATCAATCGGCTGAATCGCGAACAGTGCCAGGAGCTTGGTGGGCGCCTGAAGGGAATGGCCAACATTCCTGAAAAGGTACGCTTCTTCACGTACCTGGCTTCCCCGTTTGGTACACCCGACATGCGGGCGGCGGCAAAAGCGATGGAAGAGGATGGTGTGACGCATGTCGTTTTACTGCCCATGTTTCCGCAGTATGCCACGGAAACATCCGGTCGTGCCCTGGCTACTTGGGAAGCCTTGATCAAAACAGGGCATATTGCGACACGCCCGACCATTGCGGTTGGTTCATTCGCGACTCGAGAGAAATATCTGCGTTCGTTGAATGAACGCATTGAGCAGGCATTGCAGCGTTTCCCGAAGCATATGCGGTCGGATGTGGAGCTGTTGTTCGCTGCCCATGGTATTTCAGCAAGTCATGACCCGACGAACAAGGATCCGTATTGCTGCCTCGTCCACAATACAGTGGATGCCATCATGTCGATGCGCGGTCGTGATCGGGCTTTTTCCCTCTCATTTGTGCGCTCCGGAAGTTGGGGGGACAAGGTCAGCCACGATCTTCAGGACCGATTGCGTCGCATCGCCCGTGCAGGCACGCGAGCCGTCCTCGCCGTTCCCGTTGATCATGTAACGGAGCAGTTTGACACCGCATTTTTGTTGGATGTCCGGATGCGCGAGGTTGCCGAGCAAGCGGGTATTCCGCATTACCAGGTTGTTTCGGGTTTGAATTGCCACCCGCTCTTCATGGAGTGTCTTGCAGATCTGGTGCAGGAAGCCGTCACGGACAGTCTGACTGCTTCGTCCGGCGTTCCATCGGGCGATGGCGTGCAGCGAGCACCATCATCCATTGTTGCGCCAACGCCTACGTGTCCTCGCGCCACCTGGGATATCGCCGATCAGCATGCAGATCTGCGTACCGAGTCGAAATGTCATGCGTGCCCGATGGCTGGTTCGCCCTCAGGTCGTTGACGAAGGGCCTTCTTCTGAGAACCAGGAGTTCAGTTCTTCAAGCGTCTTTTCACTTGTCTCCAGGTCTCGCCTGCGGACAGGCAAATGCAGATAAGGCACGATCTTCATCCGCGGTGTCTTTTGAAACAGGAAACGGATGAAAAAGAGGCTGATGAAGGCCGCTAGAAGCGATTGGTTGACGATTTCAACCGGTGTCTGCTCCGGCCATAATTCAACCGAGAATCGATCGAAAAAGAAACCCAGAGTCAAGAGGATGAAGGCCGAATACACCAGCATGACTCCCAGGACAATCCGCATGAACCACCCCTGTTGGCTTCTCATGCGCCGCAAAGAGATACGGACCTGATTGCGCGCAAGGAGGGGATATGTCCGGCTGGATGACAGCATGGCTGCTGATTGGTGAGAGGTGACTTACCGGGTTTCGACGGATAGGCGGGCAACATTAAGGGTGTTGACTGGCAAAATGCCCAGTTGGTACCACGCCTCGATTCAAACGAACTCGAAGTCGATTTCCCGTTTTTCCACGCTGGCAGACACAATCAGCACCCTGACGACATCTCCGGGACGGTATCGACGTCCGGATCGTCGGCCCACAAGGCTGAAGGTCTGCTCGTCGTACTCGTAATAGTCACCTTCCATGTCGCGTACATGGACCATTCCCTCCACGAGCAGTTCAGACAGCTCAACATAAACTCCAAAGCGGGACACGCCGGAAATAACGCCTGCGTGTTCTTCTCCCAGATGATCCAGGACGTACTCCACCTTTTTCAGCTGGATGGACTCACGCTCTGCTTCTGTGGCTACCTGCTCGCGCTCGGAGCAGTGCTTGGCCTGTGTGCTGAGGCTATCCACATCGATGCGTTTCTGCCCATCGAGCTGTTGCTTGATCAATCGGTGGACCAACAGGTCCGGATAGCGACGTATGGGGCTGGTGAAATGGGCATAGTGCTCAGCAGCCAATCCGTAATGTCCGTGATTGTTGGTGTCGTACCGAGCGCGGGACATGCTACGTAGAGCGGCCGCTTCGATTACGGCGGCTTCCGGACGACCGGCCACGGAACGAAGCAGGTTGTTCAATACTTTGGGAGATACATGCCCGTCTTCGTGTGGCAGCTCGTGACCGAAGGCGCGGACGTAGTCTGACAGATTGCTGATGCGGTCGGCATCGGGCGGGTCATGGACACGAAAGACGAATGGATGGTCTGCACCGTAGCGTTTGGCAATGAGCCGATTAGCCAGCAACATGTACTCTTCAATCAGCTTGTGGGAGTCCCGGCGTTCGCGTGGCACGATGCGCACCGGACGGCTTTGCTCATCCAATTCCACCCGCACTTCCTGGATGTCGAAATCAATGGATCCCTGTGCGAAACGCGTTTCCCGCATGCCTTTGGCCCATTTATTCAGGCGGGCAAGCGTCTCGGAAAGGACATGGTCAGGCTTGAGCCCAAGGATGATTTCCTGAGCCTGCTCGTAAGAAAGCCTAAATGCGGACCGAATGACGCCTTCGACCACGCGAAATCCGACGAATTCAGCATCAGGATCCAGTTCGACCACACAGGAAAAGGAGAGTCGGTCAACTTGGGGATTGAGTGAGCAGATGGTGTTTGAAAGATGCTCCGGAAGCATCGGAATCACCCGGTCGACCAGATAGACACTGGTGGCGCGTTCGAAAGCGCTCTTATCCAGTTCAGAATCCTGCGCAACGTAATGGCTGACATCTGCTATATGGATACCGACCTCGACATTCCCATTGGGCAGCGTCTTGAGATGGAGCGCATCGTCAAAGTCCTTTGCGTCGGCGGGGTCTATGGTAAACACCGTTTCCTCGCGGAAATCCTCACGCCGAGCGATTTCATCTGCCGGAATGGCCTCTGCGATGGATTCCGCTTCGGTCAGTACCTCGGGTCGGAAGTCGATGTCGACTCCGATACTCATGGCCAGGGCGATCGTTTGGATTTCTGGATCGTCGGCTGACCCGATGATTTTCAGGATACGCCCTCGAGGAGCGCCACCGCGGTGCTCGAAGGCATCAATTGAGACCTGGACCTTGTCACCGTTTTGTGCTTCACCTATCGTGTCCAGGTCAACGAAAATGTCATGCGTCAATCGGCGATCGTCGGGCGTAACCGTAGCAAAGGAGCCACTGTGCTCGAATGTCCCAACTGCTGACTTCCTGCCGCGCTCCAGGACCTCCAGGATTTCAGCTTCGCGGCGTTCGTCACCTGATTTGCGAGCAGCCAGTCCGATACGCACCCGATCACCGTCCAAGGCCGTGTCCATACGTCTTGAACGCACGAAGAAGTCCTCCGAAATACCATCCACTCGTACAAATCCATACCCTTGTGGATGGACCATCAAGCGGCCTTCCAGTTGGGCACTTTCAGGCCGAAGGCCGAATTGATTGCCCTTGATTCGCCGGATCACCCCCTCGCCTTCCAGTTCTTCCAGAAGTGACCGGCAGAGACGGTAGTCGGCATTGTTGCGGTAGCCCAATTTGTTTGCTACTTCCTTCGGACGAAAGCTGCGCTTGCCGTTGTTGCGAAAGAGCTGCAGGATTTCATCCCTGATTTCGCGAGCTCGTTGGGCTTCTGAAGATGACATGCGACGGGGGTGAAACAGGGGTTGGAGGGGGGCAGGTTCAAGCCGGAGGTTGCTGCGTTTCGACTAATCTGGACGCGAAAACATGATCCAGCAAGGCCATGGGGACAACCATTTGACGATCACTGGTTTGTATAAGAAGGTCATCGGAGCCGTTGTGTTGACCATCGATACAGAATTCCGATCCGGGTAACAGGTTCAGGGCCTCTATCTGTCGGATAAGGTCCACGTCTGTATCCGTGATGCGTCGAACGATGAGGCGCTCACCGGATGGACATGCTGATAGCGGATCCGATTGGATCTGTACCATGGTGCCGTCCCGGTCAGGGATGGGGTCTCCGTGGGGGTCGTGTGTGGGATAGCCCAGCATGCGGTCCAGTCGATCTTCGAACTCTTCTGAGATGTGATGCTCAAGGTGTTCAGCCTCGGCGTGCATCTCCTCCCAGTCGTACCCCATGACCTCTCGGAGGTAGGTTTCGAGCAATCGATGGTGGCGGATGATCTCCAGTGCAATGGCCTTGCCGTCTTCGGTCAAATTCGCGCCCTTGTAGGCGATGTAGCGTGCAAGCCCCAGGGCGTCAAGGCGCTTGAGCATGTTGGTGACCGAAGCGGATGCCACATCCAGATGATCGGCCAGTTGCGTCGTGCCCACCGGGTCTTCGCCGCGTTCCTGTTCGGATTGCAGCGTGAATATGGCTTTGAGGTAATCCTCGACAGCCGGACTGAGCATGTCGCGAAGAGACATGGGCGGGGCAATGGGAAATTAAACGGGGCGCATCGGAGGATCAGTGCCGTGCAATGGCACCCAGATCTACGGATAGCAGGGGGTCAGGATTCCGACTTCAATCCGTCTGCGGCCAGTTTCTTTTCATCAATGGTCCGAATAAGGGCTCTTGCCAACATCCGACCCGGATCAACCACCGAGATGCCGTCTACCTCCGATTCACGTACCGCGATGGGTAGTTCAGTACACCCCAGAATTACCACATCGGCCCCCATGACTCCGAGATCCGCTATCGCATCACGCACATCCGTACGGGTTGCGTCCGGGATATGGTCTGCGTTTGCCTTTATTCCGGTTTCAGGGTGGAAAATGGCATCCGTAAGGCGATGCAAATTCGAAGGAGACACTACGTCAAAGCCATGTGCCTTCAGACGCGCATGATAGGTGCCGGAAGATAAGGTGCCGTAGGTACCCAGCACGCCGATTCGACGAGCTGAAGGATGCGCCCGCGCAATGCCGTCAACAGTCTCCTCAATCAGATTCAGTACTCTGATGGAGGCGCCGGCGTCGCACAGCCGTTGTGAGACCCGATCGAAAAGGGCCGGCGTGTGCGCTGTGTTGCAGGCCATTGCAGCTACGCCGGCGCCTGCAGCTTCGAGTCGCAGGAATCCCTCGACGATTGCTGGTGCAGGGTCAGGTGCCGACTGATCGGCAAGCCATGCAGTCCGATCGGGAATTTGAGGCAAACTGAGGAGGATGACAGGAAGGTGGTCCTGGTCACGACGTGCACGCGTTTCCGCCGTTATCTTATCAACCAGGTCGACGCCTGCTTGCGGTCCCATACCGCCCAGAACGCCAATTGTGGATGCGGATTCCAAGGTCATGGAGGGATTCGGAGAGGGGTCCAGTGAGATGGGAAAGGCGCGAAGCGCCGAGGCCAAACAGGCGGAGCGCGGACCATAAGCGCGCCTTGTGCAATGATGACGGTATATTCGGAGATGCAGGCTTGATGTCCAAGGCTGCCCCTTGTTTGCCTTGCTGATTTTCTCAAGTTCTCATGCGCACGCTCTTTGGCCCCGCTTTCGTACTCACAGCCGCTTTTTTCTGGTTTTCCGGTTCTCCTGTCATGGGCCAGAGCAGCAGCTCGGTTCGTATTACGGTTGAGTCTTCAGTAGACGCCGACGACCGCCCGCGTGCGCGGGATATGGGTATCGCACCTGGTATTCTGGCGCCAGGACCCTTGAATGCGATAACGGATGTGGAAGGCGTACGTGTGGGCCACGTGACCATGGTCCGGGGTGATTCCGTCAACACAGGTGCCACAGCCATTCTTGCACACGGCGGCAATCTGTATCAGGATCGTGTTCCGGCGGGTTTCTTTCAGGGAAATGGATACGGCAAGTTCGCCGGAACCACCCAGATCATCGAACTCGGAGAAATCGAAACGCCTATCATTCTTACCAATACGCTCTCGGTCGCGCAGGGTATGGAGGCGGCCATTGCCTGGACGTTGGACCAGGAAGACAACGAGCGGGTGCGTAGTGTGAATGCCGTCGTAGGAGAGACCAACGACGGCTTTCTCAATGACATCCGTGGGAGACACTTGAAAGCCGAAACGATCAGGATGGCCATTGAAATGGCTCGTACGGGACCTGTTCAGGAAGGAAGTGTCGGCGCCGGACGGGGCACTGTCTCTTTCGGTTGGAAAGGTGGGATAGGGACAAGTTCTCGGCAATTGCCCGATGAATTGGGTAGCTACACTTTGGGAGCGCTCGTTCAGGCCAATTATGGTGGAATCCTGCGCGTAGATGGTGTACCGGTAGGAGAGGAATTGGACCAGTATTTCATGAGGGACGTGGTAGACCGAGGTGACGCGGACGGCTCGATCATCGTCGTCCTGGCAACTGATGCGCCGCTTTCAGATCGGAACCTGGAACGCCTGGCAGCTCGCGCGATGCTTGCCATTGGACGCACCGGGTCTCCTGCCACAAATGGAAGCGGGGACTACATCATCGCCTTTTCAACGGCACAGGAAGTGCGACGTGGTCCTCAACGATCACCCTCGGCAGGATTGCCCAATGCCCGTCTTTCTCCATTCTTTCAGGCGGCCGTTGAAGCCACTGAAGAGGCTATACTGAATGCCTTGTTCAAGGCAACGACCGTAGAGGGTCATCGCGGTCGCGTCGAATCGATCGATATCGAGGCCGTACAGGAGATCATGCGTCGTTACGGACACAACGTGAATTGATCCGCGATCGCAGATGAGTCAGGCTGGAGATCCTGTTCGGTCGTCGTGAATTTTGTGCATTGATTTCCTCGGTAGGCCTGTTGCGTTGCCTTCACTGGCTCTGATCCCTATTTTTTCAGGTCTGTACCCCTCGCTCGTTCAGGCACATGTTTGACGGGTGTTGAAGTACTGGTGTGCGACCCGTAGCCGCTCGTCGGCACGATGCACTTTGCCCGGTCGTCTAATGGCAGGACAGCGGCCTTTGGAGCCGTCGGTGGAGGTTCGAGTCCTCCCCGGGCAACTCTGGCTGACTCTGGGCCATTTCACAGGCACATTGTGTCGCCGCGAAACGGTCCGGTTCGAGGCCTGATCATACAGCGTCCGCATGGACCCCGTTTATTCTCACAGCAACATGTCTGTCCAGACACAACCGATCAAACTCTTTGCAGGCCGTTCGAATCCGGCGCTGGCGCGATCCATTGCGCAAGCGTTTGGACAAGAGCTGGGTGAGGTGGAGATCAAGAATTTCTCCGATGGAGAGATCTATGTCCATTTCGAAGAGTCCATTCGCGGCTGTGATGTCTTCCTGATCCAGAGCACGCACCCGACGGCTGACAACTGGATGGAGTTACTCCTGATGGTGGACGCTGCAGTCCGGGCCTCCTCGGGTCGGATCACCGCGGTGATCCCGTACTTCGGGTATGCCCGTCAGGAGCGCAAAGACCAGCCTCGCGTTTCGATCGCTGCCAAACTGATGGCTAACCTGCTCACGACGGCAGGGGTGGATCGCGTGTTGACCATGGACCTTCATGCTTCCCAGATCCAGGGATTCTTTGATGTCCCTGTGGATCATCTGTATGGCTCTGCGGTTTTTGCCGACTATTTCCGCAGCCTGGAGCTCGACAATCTGGTCGTAGTAGCCCCTGATGTAGGAAGTGTCAAAATGGCCCGTTCCTACGCCAAGAAATTGGGTGCAGGCCTGGCTATCATTGACAAGCGCCGCCCCTCACAGAATGTTGCGCAAGTGATGCACATCATTGGTGAGGTTGAAGGCAAGAACGTGCTGCTCATCGATGACATGATCGATACGGCGGGCACGCTCACCAATGCAGCCAACGCCCTGCGGGACGCTGGCGCGCTCAAAATTCTAGCCGCTGGAACGCATGCTCTGCTTTCCGGGCCGGCCTACGATCGTATCGAAGCCTCTGCGATTTCGCATCTGGTGGTCACCGATACGATCCCACTGCAACGCGCCCTGGACAAGATTCAGGTGGTAAGCGTTTCCGAAATTTTTGCGGACGCCATTCGCCGCATCTACACCGACGAATCGATCTCGACCCTTTTCGATTCCTGATATACAACGAAACACACAACGGTAAAGAAGTCATGGAAGTCATCACGCTCGAAGCCAAAGCGCGCGAAGCCGGCAAGGCGCCTGCACGAGCCGCTCGTAAGGCGGAAGAAGTCCCATGCGTGCTGTACGGACACGGCGAAGAGCCCCGCGCCTTTCAGGTCCCGGAACTTGCTCTCCGCGACCTGATCTACACGGACAAATTTCACCGTGTCAATATCATCATCGATGGCACGACCTACGACTGCGTCCTCAAGGATTTTCAGATGCACCCGGTGACCGACAAGGTTACCCACGTTGATTTCATCGTTCTGCATGAGAGCGAGAAAGTCAAAATCAAGGTGCCTGTTCACTACGAAGGAACGGCCCGCGGTGTGCGTAATGGTGGAATCCAGCAGGAATTTGTCCACAAGATCGCCATCCGTTGCCTACCCAAGAAACTCCCAGAGTCGTTCACGGTCGACGTTTCCAATCTCAAGATTGGTCAGCGTATCCTCGTGCGCGACATGGAGAACGAAGGACTCGAGATCCTTGCTCCTGCCGACTCTCCGCTCGTTTCCATCCGTCGTCCGCGTCTGGTCATCGCTCTTGATGATGACGAGGATGAAGAAGGAGAAGAAGGTGCTGAAGGCGCCGAAGGTGGTGAAGGCGAAGCTTCTGCAGAGGAAGCAGCTGAGTAATTACTCTGCTTTTCCCGGTCTTGAATGGGCATAGCCTGGGACCGGGGCTTCCAGTGGAAGCCCCGGTCTTTTTGTTCACCAGGATCCCACTCCCGCACTGTCATGGGCCTGTTTTCGCGAAAATCACCGGCCGGTTCGAACCGCATCATCATCGGACTGGGCAACCCTGGTATCAAATACGAGGGGACACGCCACAACATCGGGTTTGAGGTGGTGGAGGCCATTGCAGATCGGATCGGTGCAGACTGGAAGGACAAAGGCCAGTCAGCGATTGCCAATGGTCGTTGGCGCGGGCGCAAATTGATGCTTGCCGCCCCACAGACGTATATGAACCGGAGTGGCCTGGCCGTCGACGAGCTCTTGCGGCGCAACCGGGTCAGTTCCCAGGATATCCTCGTTATCGTTGACGATATCCACCTTGATACCGGCGTGATCCGGATACGACAGAAAGGCGGCACTGGCGGTCACAATGGCCTCGACGATATCATCGACTGGTTGGATTCGAACGACTTCCCGCGGATGCGCATCGGTGTCGGAAATGACTTCGGACAGGGCCGTCAGGCGGAGTATGTGCTGGAGCAGTTCACTGATGAGGAGCGTACGCTGATAGGCCCCGCTATCGAGCGTGCTCGCGACGCGGCGCTGACCTTCGTGACGGACGGTATCGTTACGGCTATGAACCGGTTCAATGGCTAAGGATTCGATGTTCCAAACAGGTCACTGATCGCGCTTTTATCGGAAGCGCTTCCAGCCAGCATCAGGCAGGCTTTTTTTGGCTGGCGAATTCTTGGTTAACCAATACAAAAAGAGGCCCTCAGGGGCTAATTTCAGCGGATTCAAGTTTTCTGCAGTTCTCCCGGCTCGGGAGAACGCGTTCATTCATCCGGAAAACCATTTCAAATGGATATCACAACGCTCACCTATCTGGTCCCCGTCACCGGTGTGATCGCTCTATTGTACGCGTTCACCCGCGCCCAGTGGATCAACAAACAGGACGTCGGTACTGACGTAATGGCCGAACTGGCCACGGCCATCGCGGAGGGCGCCCGCGCCTTCCTTCGTCAGGAATACCGCGTACTGATTGTTTTCGTCGTAGTAGTCGCTGCCCTGTTGGCGTTTGCCAATGCCGGCCAGGAAAGCTCCTCGTGGATGATTGCCGTCTCCTTCATCGTCGGAGCGTTCTGTAGCGCTCTCGCCGGATTTGTTGGTATGACGGTGGCAACGAAAGCCAACGTCCGCACGACCAATGCTGCTCGCACCGGTCTTGGCGAAGCGCTGAATGTTGCATTTTCGGGTGGACTCGTGATGGGTCTCTCCGTTGTTGGCCTCGGCGTGATTGGCCTTGGTGGCCTCTTCATTGCCTACGACTCGGCAACGTCATGGGACATCGTCAAAGTCATCAGTGTCATCTCAGGCTTCTCGCTCGGCGCGTCCTCCATCGCCCTCTTTGCTCGCGTTGGAGGCGGGATCTACACGAAGGCTGCGGACGTCGGCGCTGATCTCGCCGGTAAAGTCTACGAAGGCATTCCGGAGGATGACCCCCGCAACCCGGCTACGATTGCTGACAACGTAGGCGATAACGTGGGTGATGTTGCTGGAATGGGCGCCGACCTTTTTGAGTCCTACGTAGGCTCGATCATCGGTACCATGGTTCTCGGTACGGCCTTCCTGGGTGTCATGGCGGATTCGACGTTCGGCGAGCTGAGCGCGATCATCCTGCCGCTCGTACTTGCAGGTGTCGGTATCCTCGTCTCGATCGCCGGATCGTTCTTCGTCAAAGTGAAAGAAGGTGGCAACCCACAGCACGGCCTCAATGTCGGCGAGTTTGGTGCTGCCGGTCTCATGGCCATTCTGTCTTACTTCATCATCACGATGATGCTGCCTGAGTCCTGGAGCGTTGCTGGTTCTGACTATACCGCCATAGGCGTCTTTTACGCCGTGCTTATTGGTCTCGCTGCCGGAACGATGATCGGACTCGTTACCGAGTACTACACGGCAACGGACAAGAAGCCGGTTACAGGTATCGCGGCGCAGTCGGTCACCGGTTCGGCTACGAACATCATCGCTGGTCTTGGAGTGGGGATGTATTCAACGGGTATCCCAGCCGTGATCCTAGCGCTTGGAATCATCGGCGCGTTCACATTCGCCGGCCTCTACGGAATCGCCATCGCCGCCGTCGGTATGCTTTCTGTAACAGGCATCCAGTTGGCAGTTGATGCTTACGGCCCAATCTCGGACAACGCCGGCGGTATCGCCGAAATGGCAGAGCTTCCTCCGGAAGTGCGCGAGCGCACGGACAAGCTTGATGCAGTTGGTAACACCACCGCGGCCATCGGTAAAGGCTTCGCCATCGGTTCGGCTGCCCTTACGGCTCTCGGCCTCTTCGCTGCCTTCATGCAGCAGGCCGGCGTCGAAAACATTGACGTTGCCAACCCGAAAATCCTGGCTGGTCTGCTCCTCGGTGCCATGCTGCCCTACGTCTTCTCGGCCATGGCCATGGGCGCTGTAGGTCGCGCAGCTGGTGACATGATCAAGGAAGTCGGTCGTCAGTTTGCCGAGATTCCTGGCCTTCGTGAAGGAACGGCCAAGCCGGATCATGAGCGTTGCGTCGAGATCTCCACGAAAGCTGCCATCCGCGAGATGGTTGCTCCTGGTCTGCTTGCCGTCCTCGTTCCGGTCATCATCGGCTTTATCGACAAGAACATGCTCGGTGGTCTCCTTGCGGGTGTCACCGTCTCTGGTGTGCTCTTCGCCATCTTCCAGTCCAACGCCGGTGGTGCATGGGACAACGCCAAGAAGATGATCGAAAGCAAGATCACCGTCGATGGCAAGGAGTACGGTAAAGGCTCGGATGCCCACAAAGCCGCTGTCGTGGGTGACACGGTTGGTGATCCACTGAAGGACACCTCGGGTCCATCCCTGAACATCCTCATCAAGCTCATCGCCGTCGTGGCGCTCGTTATCGCTCCGCTGATTGCTTAGATGACCTACGCGAGTGGGCTGATCGGTTTCGCGATTTTCGATTCCGATTTTCGAGAAACCGATCAGCCCCATCGCGTATCATGCCAAACACAGGTTTTCTGGCAACTGCCTCGGAGCGCTCCCTGGTATTACCGAAGGCCTTTTACCTTTCTTCCACCCGTCCCAGCTAGCACATCCACATGGCTAAAGTTGAAGTCTCCATGCCCAAGATGGGCGAGAGTATCACGGAAGGCACCGTAATCGAATGGATCAAACAACCAGGCGATACGGTGGAGATGGATGAAGCTCTCCTCGAGATCGGTACGGACAAAGTAGATACGGAAGTACCGTCTCCGGCTGCCGGCGTGCTGACTGAAATCAAGGTGGAGGAAGGTGCCACTGTAGATGTGGGCACGATCATCGCTGTGATCGAAACGGAAGCTTCCGAGGCTGTTGTGGCTGAGGCGCCCGTTCCTCAAGCTCCAGCGGAAGCCCCCGTAGCTCCTGCTGCCCCTGAAGCCCCTTCTCCGTCACCATCGGGTGATGGTGCGGCAGGCGAGGGTGTCGACGTGCTTATGCCCAAGATGGGTGAGAGCATCATGGAAGGCACGGTCATCGTTTGGCACAAACAGCCAGGAGATGAGATTGAGCTTGACGAGACGCTCCTAGAAATAGCCACAGACAAAGTGGATACCGAGGTGCCGTCTCCCGCGGCAGGCATTGTAGCAGAGATTCTGGTCCCGGAAGGAGATACGGTTGAAGTAGGAACGCGCATTGCCGTCATTTCAACTTCTGGCTCGGCGCCGACCACGGTTGCTGCCCAGAAAGCACCAGAACCAGTGGCTTCCCAGGCATCGGCCCCAGCTGCCATGCCGGCGCCTGCTCCCGCCGCTCCGATTGCCGCTGCGTCGGGTGACGGTTCACCCATTCCGCGCGTCGGACCTTCCGGGGAATTTTTCTCTCCTCTCGTTCGGTCAATTGCCGAGAAAGAGGGTGTTTCCCTCCAGGAGCTTCAGACCCTCTCGGGATCAGGACGGGAAAATCGGATCACGAAAGCAGACCTGGTTGCGTATCTCCAAACGCGTGGTTCCAGGCCCGCCGCTGCTCCAGCGCCGGCTGCTACCGTTGCACGGGCCGTTTCCCCAGCTGAGCCAGTGTCGTTTGAACCGACTCAGGTCGTTCAGGCTGGCGACTCGCGGGTTGAGATTGTAAAAATGGATCGCATGCGGCAGATCATTGCCGAGCACATGACGCGTTCCAAAGCCACGTCAGCGCACGTAACGTCGTTTGCAGAGATTGATGTCACGAACCTTGTCCGTTTCCGCGAAGCGAACAAAAGTGGATTCCAACAGCGCGAAGGCATAAAGCTTACCTACACGCCTTTCTTTGTCTATGCTGCCGTAGAAGCACTGAAGGATCATCCGATCCTCAATAGTGCTGTGCAAGGGCAAGAGATTCACGTTCGTAAGGATTACCACGTAGGTATTGCCGTTGCGATCGGGAAGACCGGGCTCGTCGCGCCAGTCATCCGCAACGCGGGACAGATGAACGTCATTGGACTGGCCCATGCGACCAACGACCTGGCCAACCGGGCACGCAGCAAGCAGTTGCTCCCCGATCAGCTTCAGGGCGGTACGTTCACGGTGACCAACGTGGGGTCGCTGGGTTCGATCATGGGTACGCCCATCATCAATCAGCCTCAGGTGGGAATCCTGGCCACGGGAGCCATCAAGAAACGTCCGGTTGTGATCGAGGACCCGAACTTCGGGGATACGATTGCTATCCGGAGCATGATGTATGTCTCGCTCTCCTATGATCACCGTATCGTGGATGGTGCCATGGCGTCCTCTTTCCTTCGCCGTTACACCGAGGTCATGGAGTCTTTCGGTCCGCACGGAGAGCTGCGCTAGTAACGGGCAGGTCACATCTCGTTTGCTCCGCACGGGGAGCTGAATAGCCGTCATCCAAGCTGAAATGAATGTCCGTTATTGACATTTTCAGCATCGGAGTCGTTTCTTTTGCATAGCCGTTATTGCATGAAGCCGCTAGTGGACTGCAATAGAGCGGTTTGCCGTCAGCACACCCCGATTTCCCATGGCCGATCCGAGCCGTGAATCGTCCGCACGTCCGGACACCGCATCCCCGGGATCTGAATTTCCGGGTATTGAACTACCTCTTTCCGAGCTACAGCGTCTTATAAAGGAGTTCCTGGAGGACTACCTCAAGGACAAGAGCAAGGAGACGGTTGGCACCTATCGCCGATCTCTCAACGAATTTGAACGCTGGTTTGTAAAAGGAAAAGGTGCCTATCGATTCCGCACGTCGGATATCGAGGCCTACAAGACGTACCTGATGGAGGAAAAAGGCCTTCATCAGGTCTCGGTATCCACCTATCTCACAGCCGTGCGGCGGTTATGCCAATTCCTGACCGATACAGGATTGCTGCCCGAGAACCCGGCTCGTTCTGTGAAGGGCAATCGCCGGCCGGAAACCCACTCCCGTCAATTCCTGACCGACGAAGACATTGCCCTGCTCCTCGAGTCTGTAAACCAGTCGGGTGACTCTTCCGAAGATATTGCCAAGCGGGACCGGGCCATTGTGCATGCGATGCTGTTTGCTGGACTCAGTGAGATCGAAATTATCCGTTGCAATGTGCAGGATCTTGAGCAGACCCTGATGGGCTGGTATTTACGTATTCAGGGTAAGGGCCACACGGTCAAGGACCAGCAAGTCCCGATTGATCCGCCCGTCATGGACGCCTTGCGATTGTACCTGGATACTAGAGAGCGCATCCGTCCGGAGGACCCACTCTTCGTATCGCACGGCCACCGCAGTGATGGGCAACGTCTGAACACACGTTCGGTGCGAAGTCGCATCAATCATCATCTGGCGAAATCGGGTATTAAACGTCCCGGTATTACACCCCACAGCCTGACGCATACAGCAGCTCTCATCTGGTTGAACGATGGACTAAGCATCGAAGATGTGAAACAGCGCATGCGCCATGGTACTATCGATACCACCATGATTTATTTCCGACAGCAAGGAAAGCTTGCCGGGGAGTCTGAAGCATGACATCTGCCCATCCCGCTGCCTCGTCGCATTCCGCGGTTGCACTCGCAGAGGCAACCTTCAATCCGGATGTCCGCACATATTGGTTGATGGGAGGGAGCTTTACACTCCTTGTCACGCTGGTCGGTATCCCGTTACTCCCTCTATGGTGGCTGCTGGGTATGTGGATTACGGGTCGGTATCTGGAGCGCCTTGAATGCACGTTGACCAAACGCACACTCATTGTGAAGCGGGGCTTTTTCATTCGGGTCGAAAAAACCATTCCGCTGGATAAAATCACCGACCTCGGTATGGTTGAAGGCCCCTTGATGCGCCTATTCGATATTCAGGCCCTTTCCATCGAAACCGCTGGGTCTACATCGCAGGGAGCGCTTGTCAAGCTGTATGGGATCGAGAACGTGGAATCGTTCAGGGATACCGTCCTTGATCAGCGGGACCGCATGCTGGAAAAAGGATCAGAAGAGTCGCCAACTGCATTGCCCGTCGCTGCACCGGTCTCCGAGGGGTTCAATGCAGATGCCGTCGCGCTGCTGCGCGAAATCAGGGACGAGTTGAAGAATCGTCCACTCTAGATTTAACGATTAAACAGGTCAGTTCTTCAGATCGAACTGGCAATCGTCAGTCGGTGCAATCCACCGAGGGAAGACCAGCTGTTGAACGCGTAATCGAAGGCGAATCTGGAGATCCGGATACCCAGTCCCGTCGAGAATCCGGCCATATCGAGCCTGGATTTTACTTTCAATTGGTCGTGTCGGCGATGGTCGTATCCGAATCGGATCTGGAATGACTCGCTGAACTGGAATTCCCCCGCAAAGCGGGTGTGGTACAGAATGCGGGCGATGGCACCGGCATCATCCGGGCCGCCATCCATTTTGTGGAGCCGGTATCCAGTAACTGAAACGAGCAGAGGCAGGTGGGCCAGGGTGCGCGTATAACCAATGCGAAGATCTGCAGGTAACCGGTCCGAGCGTTCGCCGATCGAGGAAAGGACTGTGCCAACGTTATGCACGGATACACCGAACGACTGCCTGTTTTCGCTGTCGTCGTAAACCAGTCCCGCGTCCAGTCCTATGCCGGTTGCATTGCTGGATGCAGCGATGGATGCGTGCATGATCGAAAGGGCCGCTCCGTAACGAAGTCCCGGTTTCCAAGTGCGTGCTCCACCAACGGTCAGGGCTACATCAGCCGCTGAAAACGATCCGACCTTTTCACCCAGCTCATTGCGTTCATCGAACTGACCGAACGACAGGTAACGGATGCCGGCACCAAAGGACCCCAGCTCGCCCATATCCTTTCCGTAGGCCACCCATCCGGCATCGATATCCGACAAATGGTTGAGGTAGGAAAACTCGATCCTGCCATCGGCCTCGGCCGTCAGGAGGGCCGGGTTCGAGAACAGGGCCCCGGAGCCATTATCCAACAATGCCGTTGCTGAACCTGCAAGAGCAGCTGTCCGCGCCGAAGGCTCAAGCTGCAGTACAGGGAATCCGGAATTCTCGATCTGCGCCTGTGCCGACGGTGCACCCAGGGTCAGGGATGCAATCAGCAACAGGCAGAGGGAGAGTGCGATTCGGTGGAGGTGCACGAGGGCGGAAAAGAGTTCAGGTTAGCCGCTTCAACAGGTCGCTCGACACGGGGTTCTCCCGAAAGCAGGGCAATACGCAGCCGCCCTTCACTTTGCCCCCGGAAAGACGAGTGTAGACGCATGTTGAAAACGCAACGAGATGGGAACGTTGGCAACTGCGGAAGCGTGACACCCCAGATGTATCTTCTGGCATTCCGGCCCGTTTTTTGCGCAGGTTCGGAGTGACCGAAAGAATGCAAAAAACCTGTCGATATGACAGGAAGTGCGCCAGTTATTTCGATGCTGGCCACCCGATCACAGGACATCCGCCTGTCCAATCCAATATTCCATGCTGAATCTACTCAAGAAGGTCTTCGGAGACAGTCAGGAGCGCCAGCTCAAGAGACTCTATCCGGTCGTTGACCAGATCAACGCCGAATACGAAAAGCTTGCCACCCTGACGGATGAGCAGCTGCAGGCCAAGACGGATGAATTCCGTTCCCGTATCCGGGAGGCGCTGAAGGACATCGAGACGGATCGAGAAGACATCAACCGCCAGTTGCGCGAGCGTACGAAAGCCGAGGAAGACGGCGGTGAGCACCAGATGTCTCCATCCGAGCGTCAGGATTTGTACGACGAGTTGGATGATCTGGACAAGGAGTGGCACGATACGCTGGAAGCGACGCTCAATGACCTCCTCCCGGAAGCATTTGCAGTAGCGAAAGATGCCTGCCGTCGCATGAAAGGCCGCTCGTGGGATGCTGGTGGTCAGAAAATTACCTGGGACATGGTCCCTTACGATGTGCAGCTCATGGGTGGCGTGGCCATCCATCAAGGCAACATCTCGGAAATGAAGACGGGGGAAGGAAAGACGCTGGTGGCCATCGCGCCGGTCTACCTCAATGCCCTCGCCGGTCAGGGCGTGCACCTGATCACGGTCAACCCGTACCTGGCTGAGCGTGATATGCAGTGGATGGGTCCGGTCTACGAATTCCTGGGCATGCGCGTTGATGTCATCGACAAGTATGACCCCCACTCCGAGGGACGCAAAGACGCCTACCTCGCGGATATCACGTATGGAACGAACAACGAATTCGGGTTCGATTACCTGCGTGACAATTCCTTCGTTAACGATCCGGAGCACCTGCAGCAGCGCAGCCATCACATGGCCATCGTGGATGAGGTCGACTCCGTTCTGATTGACGAAGCGCGTACGCCGCTGATCATCTCGGGTCCGGTACCGCAGTCCGACGAGAGTCAGTTCGAAGAATTCAAGCCATCGGTCGAGAAGCTCGTCTACTCACAGCAGAAGCTTGCAGCTGGATTCGTGAGCGAAGCCGAGCGCAAGTTGAAGGAGCGCGACGAGGCGCTGGACAAAGGAGATAGCAAACTGGCTGCCGATCTGGAGTCTGAAGCTGGTCTGGCCCTCCTGCGCGCCTATCGCGGTTATCCCCGCAACAAGAAGCTGCGCAAGCTCTTGCAGGAACAGGGGGTTGAAGCCCTCCGCCAGAAAACGGAGTTCGTGTACCTGCAGGACAATGCCAAGAACATGCCGCTCGTGGATGCAGAACTGCATTTTGCCTACGACGAAAAGCAGCGCTCTATCGAGATGAGTGAGCAAGGTCGCGAGTTCATCGGTAGGGCTGCAGGCCAGGACGAAGGGCTGTTCGTCATGCCTGATCTTGGTGAGCTCACGGTGGAGATGGAGAAGGAGGCCGAACAGAAAGAAAAGGATATCAAAGAGGCGCTGGAATCTGACACCTCTCTTTCAGAAGAGAAGCGAGCCAATAAGCTGGAAAACGATCTCCGCGTTCTGAAGAACGAGATGGTCGAGAAAAAGCGGCAGATGTACACGGATTATTCCGCTGCTGCAGCCCGTCTGCATGCCATCGAGCAGCTGCTCAAGGCCTATATCCTGTTCGAGAAAGACACGGAATACATCGTCCAGGAAGGCAAGATCATGATTGTGGACGAGCATACAGGTCGTGTGCTCGGCGGTCGTCGCTACTCGGACGGTTTACATCAGGCTATCGAAGCCAAGGAAGGGGTCAAGATTCAGTCAGCGACCCAGACCTACGCGACCATCACGCTTCAGAATTACTTCCGCATGTATCACAAGCTGGCCGGGATGACCGGTACAGCCGAAACGGAAGCCGAGGAGTTCTTCAAGACATATGGCATGGAAGTCGTGGTCGTTCCAACGAACCGCCCCATTGCCAGGAAGGATCTGGATGACCTCGTTTTTCGCACCCGCCGCGAGAAGCTGACCGCTGTCATCGAAAAGGTCCGCGAGTATAACGCGAAAGGACAGCCGGTTCTTGTCGGTACAACCAGTGTCGAAGCATCCGAGACCTATTCGCGCATGCTGACGCGCGCTGGCATCAAGCACAACGTGCTCAACGCGAAGCAGGACCGTGTAAAAGCAGAATCGCTCATCGTATCTGAAGCCGGTCAGACAGGGGCTGTAACCATTGCCACCAACATGGCCGGTCGTGGTACGGATATCAAGTTGGGCGTAGGTGTCCTTGACGCGGGCGGCTTGGCCATCATCGGTACGGAGCGTCATGAAAGTCGTCGAATCGACCTCCAGTTGCGTGGTCGAAGTGGCCGTCAGGGAGATCCCGGGGAGAGCCAGTTCTACGTTTCGCTGGACGACAACCTGATGCGTCTCTTCTCCTCAGATCGCGTAGCCAAGGTAATGGATCGCCTCAATTTGGAGGAGGGTGCCGTTATTACACATCCCTGGGTGAACAAGTCCATTGAGCGTGCTCAGACCAAGGTGGAGCAGAACAACTTCTCCATCCGAAAAAGGCAGCTGGAGTACGATGACGTGCTCAATGCCCAGCGTGCCGTGATCTATGATCGCCGAAACCATGCCCTTAATGGCGAGCGTCTGGCTGGGGACATCGAAGATCAGGCCCGTCAGATCATCGACCGATTGGTTGAGACCCATCATGGTGAGGGTAATCTCGACGAGCTCCGGGAAGATCTACTGCGCATTTTGGCCCTTGATTGGGACATGGATCGTGAGCGCTTCTACAAGCTTGGAGACGATGGCGTATCGGATGAGATTTTCAAATCCGCCATGCAGATGTACGAGCGCAAGCGTGCGGTTTTGGCGCGTCCATTCTTCGAGAGTATGAAGCAGCTCGCAGCTTCAGACCAGGAGAATAAACCGGAAAAGGTGTTCATCGACTTTACGGATGGCCGCAAGATCATGCGTGCTGTCGTATCGGTCGAAGATGCCGTGTCCAGCGAAGGTCAGGAGGCCAATGATGCACTGGAGCGTGTTGCGTCGCTTTCCTTCATAGACAGCCACTGGACCGAGCATCTCCGCAACCTCGATGAGGTGAAAGAGGGGATCGGTTTGCGTGCCTACGGTCAGCGGGATCCGCTGGTCGAGTACAAGATGGAGGCTTTCAAGTTGTTTGCCGAAATGATTGAAACGATCAACCAGGATGTGGTATCGTTCATCTTTCGCAGCGGACCACTTGTGGATCGCCAGGCACCGGCCTCGGCGAGACGCAGCCAGCCAAGGAAACTCGATCCATCCAAAGCTCGCACCCAGCACGACTCGGCTCAGAGCTCGTACGGTGTGGGTTCGAATGACAACCAGGCTCCGGGCAAAGATCCAACAGCGAAGGCTGCACCGGTTACGGCCGGTGACAAGACGGGTCGAAATGATCCATGTCCGTGCGGATCCGGCAAGAAATACAAGCATTGCCACGGTCGCGCCTGATAGCGGTCGGAGGCAGCGGCGTACCTACTGAATGGACACTGAGTCCTGAATCGTGCTGAGACGTCTTTACATCCGTGATTTCACCCTCATTGAGGAGTTGGAGGTCGCATTTGATGCGGGCCTCAATATCATTACGGGGGAAACGGGGGCGGGCAAGTCCATCGTGGTGGGCGCACTCAAGCTCATCCTGGGAGATCGCGCCTCCACGGATACGCTTCGGGCAGGAGCCCGCAAAGCAGTGATCGAAGGCGAGTTCGAGGTGGACCTCGACGAGGGCATGCGTCGTCTATTTGAAGAGAACGGCATCGATGAGCTGCCGTACTTGATCCTGCGTCGCGAAGTGAGCGAGACCCACAGCCGAGCATTTATCAACGACTCACCTGCAACGGTAGGACTGCTTCGGCGGGTCGCTTCAGAATTGGTTGATTTACATGGGCAGCATGATCACCAGTCCCTGCTGAGAACCGACACCCATCTTGCATTGGTGGATGGTTTCGGGGGCTTGGAATCCCTGGTTCGCGGATACAAGATTCAGTACGATGTGGTATCCGGCATCGTTGGGAAGCGTGATGCCATGCTGGCGCGCGAACGGGAGTTGAAGCAGGAACATGAGTTGCTTGCATTCCAGATCGGCGAAATCGACGAGGTCGCGCCTCAAGAGGGAGAAGAGGAGAGGCTGGAGTCTGAGCGCCGCATTCTGGAGAATGCCGAACGTCTCTTCGAGGCCACATCGTCGCTTTTTGAGCTGCTCTATAATTCGGAGGCAGCGGTTTCCGATCTGCTCGTTCGCGCTCGAAACGAGTTGCAGAATCTGAGCCGTATTGACGAGTCCTTCGAGGAGCTGACCGAAGAGATTTCGTCAGCACACATTTCGGTCAGCGAGACGGCTTCCTTTCTGCAGGACTATAACTCCCGCATTGAATTCAATCCTGGGCGTCTCGATGAAATAAGGGAGCGATTGATCGATTTTGATCGTCTCAAGCGCAAGTATGGCGGGACGATCGAGTCCGTTTTGGCGCATCGCGTGGACATAGGAAGCCGATTCGAGTTGGCGGCTGATTTCGAGGGGGCGCTTGCGCGACTGGACAAGGAGTTTGCCGTGGCCCGGGCTGATCTCTCGGATGTGGCACAGCGGCTGTCAGCCAAGCGAATGGCTGTTGCGGCGCAGATCGAATCGGCCATCGTGGCTGAACTGGATACATTGGGTATGCCAGCAAGCCGATTCGAAGTTCGCCTCTCCCGCACGGAAGATGAAGCCGGTTGGGTTGAAGTGGATGGGCACTGTCACTTGGCGACGGCTCAAGGCATGGACCGATGTACATTCTTCATTTCGACCAATCCAGGGGTCGAGCCCATGCCGCTCTCGCAGGTCGCGTCAGGCGGGGAGATCTCTCGTATCATGTTGGCGCTCAAGTCCATTCTGGCAAAGAGCGATCGCCTCCCGATTCTCATCTTTGACGAGATTGATACCGGTATTTCGGGAGCGATTGCCCAGAGGGTGGGGGATTGCATGTTGACCTTGGGAGGGTATCACCAGATCATTGCCATCACGCACCTGGCCCAGGTAGCGGCTGCCGGCCAAGCGCATTTCAAAGTAGCCAAATCGACAGCTGATGGTCGCACGCACGTGGCCATGAGTAGATTGACCGAGACAGAACGTAGAGAGGAAATTGCCTCACTCATCAGCGGTGCTGAAGTAACCGAGGGCGCATTGCGTACCGCGCGGGAATTGATCGAATCCCGACCCGGTATAAGGAACCCTATCTCCGGTCGATAATCTCACATAACGCTGCTCATATCAAGAACCCGGATCAGCAACCGGTCACCCATTACACACGCAGACATGACTCATAAGCGATCTTTGATCAAATTTGGAACGGATGGCTGGCGCGCCATCATCGGCGATGGTTTCACGCTCGACAACCTGGAGCGTGTCTCACGAGCTACGGCCGAGTGGGTGCTCGATACCTATGGGGAAGGATCCAGCGTGCTGATTGGGTATGATACCCGCTTCCGCGGACGTGATTTCACTCTTCACGCTGCCCGTGTCATGGCTTCCATGGGGGTCAAAGTGGTGGTCTCGGATACACATGCCCCGACTCCAGCAGTGTCCTGGGGCACGAAGCATTTCGGTCATCAGGCCGGAATCGTGATCACTGCATCCCATAATCCGCCCGAATACAGTGGATTCAAGATCAAGGCCGATTTTGGCGGGCCAGCGCTTCCTGACATGATTGCCGATGTGGAACGTCGCATCGAACCATTCGAAGAACACGGGTACGAAGACCTGTCGGTCTACCTGGAGCGCGGCATGATCTCGGAGCAGGCGCTCCGCACCGCGTATATCGACCACGTCCGCTCGCTGGTTGACATCGACGCCATTCGCGACGCCGGTATCACGGTGGTGCACGACGCCATGTTTGGCGCAGGCCAGGGCATCCTGTCTGAGCTGATGGGTAATGACCGGGTAGTAGAGCACCGAAATGCTATCAATCCGGGATTTGAAGGCACCCCGCCTGAGCCGATCGAGCGCAACTTGAACGAGCTCCGTGACATGATCACTTCAAATGGTTGCGATGCCGCCATTGCGAACGATGGCGATGCGGACCGAATAGGCATGGCGGACGAGCACGGCGATTTTGTCGATTCCCACCACCTGCTGGCCCTGCTGGTCGATTATCTGCATAACGACAAGGGACTGTCTGGTCGCATCGTCAAGACGTTCTCTACCACGAACATGCTCGACAAGATGGCCGCTGAACTTGGTCTGGGCTTGTCTACCACCAAGATTGGCTTCAAGTATATTGGTGGTGAATTCCTGGCCGGTGATGTGCTGGTCGGGGGCGAAGAGTCTGGCGGTATGGCTGTAATGGGACACGTACCGGAGCGGGATGGTATTTTCATCGGGCTGGTCATCCTGGAGATGATGGCAAGGCGCGGTAAGCAGCTTTCCCGATTGGTAAAGGATTTGCATGAGCGCTTTGGTTCGCATGCATTTACCCGCAACGACAAGCATACCAGCCCCGAACGGAAAGATGCCATCCTGATCCGTTTCGCGGAACACGGTGGTATTTCGGAGGTGGCCGGCAAAGCCGTTACCAAGGCAGAAACCATCGATGGGTTCAAATATCACACGGAAGACGGATGGCTGCTGGTCCGGCCCTCCGGGACGGAGCCCGTCCTTCGGATCTACGCCGAGGCATCCTCCAGCGAAACCTCGGACCGAATGGTCGCGGATGCCATCGTTCAGTTGGGACTGTAAACATCAAATGATGGAGTCCCACTCCAGGACGAGCGGATCCAGCACTGCTGCGAGTTCAGCCAGCATCATGGCTGTTGCTCCCCATACCACGTGCCCGTTGAAGGCAAAGTAAGGGATGTCCCTTTCCGCGCCCCCAACGTCCATTTTCATGGTCGTACGCGCCTCACGTTTTATCAAGTGTGCTGGTGGCATGCCGAAGATCTCGGCGACCTCCTCGGTTCGGACACTGAGGTCCGGCGTGTAATCAATCGTACCAACGAAAGGGTGCACGCAGAAATTGGACGGAGGGATGTACAGGGAGGTAAGCGCGCCTACCAGATCCACGTTACCGATCGGAATAAGGACTTCTTCTTCCGTTTCTCGCAGTGCCGTTTCTTCCAGCGATTCGCCAGACTCCCGGCGGCCTCCGGGAAACGCAACTTGCCCGGCATGCTTGTTCATGGCCTCGGGGCGTTTTGTCAGCAGAAGCTGGGGATTTCGGTTCTCGTCCGGGTAGAACAGGGCCAGGACTCCGGCTTCCCGGCAGTCCTTCGCCTGGACCGACGCGCGAGAAGGCTGTCGCCGTGAAAGGGGCGCCATCTGGAACTGTGCTTTTTGTCCAGGTAACGGCTGGGATAGGCGACTGTGCAGGAAGTCAGCAAACTCCTGGAATGGAAGGTCCTTCAAGACGTGAATCAGTTTCCGTTTCCGAATATCAGGCTGGCAACCCTGAACTCGGTGTGGTGATCCAACGAAACAGTGACGGTGCGCAATCTCCGATGCATGGGAAAATCGCCACGCACAATGCGCTCCCTGGGTAGGTCCAATCCTTCTATCCGCTCGAATCGGGTCTCGGAGACCAACCGGCGATCGCCCGGCATATCTATTCGAATTCGCGTCATGATCAGTTGCCCCGTGGCCTCCTCGATGAGCAGAATTATGCGCGGAGAGGGTCTATTGCCATCGCGCACCGCTCCGTTCCCGGGGCGTCCTCCCCGGGATGCTCCGGGTCGCATACCAGGACGCAATCCGCCAGCTCGTGACCCCGAACGATTTCCAGCAAACGTCCGCTCCCTTGGAGGGGGCAGTACCTCGAACGCAAGTCGAATCACGGTGCGACCGTCATGCAGAAGACGCACCGGAGGACTGGCCGCGCGAACGCGTGATAGAAGCGCAGTCGGCATTCTCAGGCCGTTCAATAGCGGTCCGAGTTCCTCGGTCATCATACTGGAGATGATACGTTCAACCCTGCGACGCTCCGACACGTCCAAGGTGTCTCCATTCAGCGTCAGATAACGTAACGTTCCTTGACGAGGCTGTTCGTCCTGCAGGCGCTGAAAGGTGATGCCGTAGGTCGCAAAACGTTCGCCGTCCGGGGTGGATACACGATGCTCGACGTTCGCCTCGATGATCATCGTCTCCAGCTCAGACAAGGCCCGGCGTTGACCGGCCATCCAATCCCTGAAGGCACGTTCTCCTTCTTCGACCGCGACGGTACCCTCTTGTCCACGTTCCTGAGCACTCACCTCCGCGATGGCAATCCCACCCCATACGATGAAAACGCCTGCCGCCAGAAGTATGCTGGAAAGCAATCGGGACCAAGGATCCGACAGCTGGATGTGCAGATTCAGTGGGAACATGGGCGGTAGCGGTTGGGAGATGGCAAAGGAAGTTGGTGGTCGAAGAAGTGCGGACGGTGTACATGGTACATGGTAAAGTATACCGGCGCCGTCCACGTGAGTTGTCACGAAAGTATGGAATTGACCACGTTTTGGCGTCGTTATGCTGCAGCCCATGTAATGAATGCAGGAAAGATGCTATTTTGATGGTTCCATCGACAAAAAGGAGGCGACTCATGCGCTACGTTACCATCTTGCTTGCCCTACTCTTGATCACTGGGTGTGATAATGCTGATCAGGAGCGCATCGATCCTGACTTTGAAGCAACAACGGTGTTTACGAGCACGTCGCTGGCCAACGGCAAGAACGTGACTGTGGCCAAATCATATGGAGTGAATACCTATATCACTCCGGGGAATGTCACGGGTGAGGCCGTTTCTCTTCTTTTCGCCATTTCGGGGGTACCAGACGAGGGAATTGTGATTTTTGGTGACACCCGCCCCGATATCGCACCGGCCAACGCTGCTACTTTTTCTTTCGACTTCAGGTCTTTTCTCCCATTGTCTCCACGCCGTCATGGGACGCCTCGCGACCGGGTGGTCAATCCGAGCATATGGCTGTCATAATTGCTCATTTCGATGCCGAGTTTACCGTAGACGGCACGGACTACGTCTCCCGGATCGCCTTGGTCACCAACAATGGTATGCAACGAGGAGATAAACTCCTTGAAATCGGAGGTGTATTTCAGTGGTACGATCTTGATTTGGGTTTCTTTACCTCAACGCGGCCTTCCAATCCAGCGAGGATTACCGACATTGAGTTGTTTTCCGACCCAATCCGCCCCCTGATGGTGTTCTACCCGTTCAACGTGTTCATGACCAATCCACCGTTGTCGCTGTTGACAGTAGATCTGCTGAGCGCAAGCGGACTGGATATCCTGTTGAATTTCAACGTGAATGACCTGCTCGCACTCGATGGGGTCACTTCTACCACAGGATTCACAGATGCCGATGTAATCACGGCTCTGACTCTGACGCAGGTGTTGGACGGCTTCGGGAATTCCGGTTTCGAAGTGGATACCACGGCTACCATCCTTCCGTAATCGCCCGCGTTCATTACCCATCATGATTCCACTTTGCCGGTAGATACACCATCATGCCTGCCATTCCCGACATTCTGCTGGTTGAAGACGACGAGGAGCTTTCCAGTGTGGTGAGTAACCGGTTGCGTGAATCCGGCTATGCGGTTCGCACCGCATTCACTGGCCCCGAGGCGCTCGAGTGTGTCGCTGATTCGGTTCCGGATCTGGTTCTGCTGGATATCATGCTTCCCGAGATGGACGGCCTCGAAGTGTGTCGTCGTCTGCGCGCCGATCATCCGCTCCTGTACATCATGATGCTGACTGCGAGGGCGGAGGAGATGGACCGCGTGGTGGGGCTGGAAGTAGGCGCCGATGATTATTTGACCAAGCCATTCAGTCTCAGCGAAATGATCGCTCGCGTGCGCAGTGCCTTGAGGCGATTGCGGCTCACCGAGGAAGCAATGGGCAACGTGGAAGATGCATCGCAGGACGTCATCCAGGCTGGTCATCTCGTGATCGATCCGATGAAGCGCATCGTCACGTCAAATGGGGACGAATTGGCTCTGACGGTTCTTGAATTTGATCTGCTTCTTTATCTCGCCCGGCACCCGGAGCGCCCCTTCACCCGCATGCAGCTACTCGGAGATGTGTGGGATCTGCATTACGAAGGGTATGACCGGACGGTTGATTCGCATGTTCAGCGTTTGCGTTCCAAAGTTGAGCCGGATCCTGGTAATCCTACGTTGATTCGGACGGTCTGGGGCGTCGGGTACAAATTCGTGATGCCGGAATCTGTTGGCGATACCGCATGAGTATTCGCCGCACGCTTTTCTGGAAAGTCGCGCCAGCGCTGGTCATCCTGCAGCTGGTAAGTGTGGCCATCACGGCAGGTTTCATCATCCTGTATGCTCAAGGTGCCCAGGAAACATTGGCTTCGACGGCACTGGCTGCCCGGGTCGATGCCACGGCTGAGGAGATTGAACGTCGAACCAATGGACTGGCACTTGGAGCGGATTCCCTCGATGCCTCCCTTCGACTCGATCTGTCCTATCGGTTTCCTGATCCACTGATCCTGGTCAATCTGGACGGATCAGCAGCCGAACCCGTTTGGCCGGCGCCGGATGGATTTCCATCGGAATCGCAGTTCGAGGACTCGACATGGACAGAGCCTTCATTTATCCAGTTGGAGGAGGCCTATGATGATGTGGTGATCGATCTGTCGGATGATGATGTGCCAGGAGGGTTTGCGTCGGCTCCCTTGTATGATGCGGCTGGATTTCCCGTTGGCTTGCTCGTCGTTCAGCCTTTGACCCGGTCCCTTGATCTGGAATTATCCGAGAGTCGGACAGCTTTTCGTCAATCTGTTCAAAACGGTGCCGTGCTGGCCATCGCGATAGCGTTGCTTTTTGGTGCGCTGCTGACGTGGTGGTTGGTCCGACCCGTGCGACGCATGGCTTCGGTCGTTTCCGAAATGGGAGGTGATTGGCAAGCGACCCGTGTGGATGTCGAAGGAGAGGATGAAGTCGCACAGCTTGGACAGGCGATCAACGATATGGCGGAGCGGGTTGCAGAAAGTATTCGAACCTTGAAAGACACGGACAGGGTCCGGCGTGAGCTGGTGGCCAATGTGGGCCACGACCTCCGCACGCCGCTTGCCGGCATTCGTCTGCATATCGAGGAGGCTATCCGTTTCGATCAGGAAAGCCGCCCTGAGGAAGCTCGTTCGGCCCTGGGGACTGCTCAGCGTCAGGTTGATTTCGTGGCCCGCTTGATCGAAGACTTATTCGAGTTGTCCCGGCTGGAAGGTGATCGATCCTTGCTCCGATTGGAGCCGGTTCCCCCTGCAGAGCTTGTAAGTGAGCTGGTGGGGATGTACCAATCCGCCGCTACGTCTGCGGGCGTGACGCTGGAGACTGAGCTGGCGCATGGTTTGCCTATCATTCATGCGGACGGTACCCGACTGATCCGGTTGATGGGCAATCTGGTGAGTAATGCCATCCGCCATTCGTCGCATGGTGATCGGGTAGTGATCGGGGTAGGGTCGAATGAAGGAGCACTGCGAATGACGGTTACCGATATGGGATCGGGTATGGATGCTGAACAGCAGGAGCGGCTTTTCGACCGCTATTATCGTGGAGAGGACGCGCGCACGCGTTCCTCCTCCAACAAACGGACGGGCTTGGGTCTGGCCATTGCCAAAGCAGTGGCAGAGGCGCACGGAGGAAGACTCGAGGTCGAGAGCGTAAAGGGCGAGGGAACGATCATGACCTTGTCGCTGCCACTGGATGATCAATAAAAACGCGGGCGGGGCAAGGCACTGACTATGTCAGCTCCCTGCCCCGCCCGCTTGCCTCGAGTGCGTCTTCCTGTCTGTGGGAATGGTCCGTCTCCCGTTCCCTACAGGGTCCGAGGTCTTTGGAATCGGATGACAGGTTGTCTGGTCTCTAGCCGACAGCTACCGAGGCCGGAAGACCACGTGACGACCCGTCTTGGGGTGGTCAGATAATCGAAATCTTGCGTGGCTTCGATTCTTCCAGCTTGGGAAGGCGAACCATCAAGACGCCGTTCTCCTGGCGAGCCTCGATTTTGGTGTCGTCAATCTTGTTCGAGAGAGTGAAGGAGCGATAGAAACGTCCTGTCTGGCGCTCGAGTCGCACAACCGTATCGTTCTCATCCAACGTACGTGCCATTCGTTCGCCGGAGATGGACAAAACGCCATCGTGCAGATTGATGGTCACATCATCCTTTGATACGCCGGGAAGATCAATGGCGAGTTCAAAGGCTTCCGTCGATTCAACCAGGTCAATGCGCGGATGCCAGGTAACAGGTTCATTTTGCTCACCGGCGTCTGCCGATGGGAAAATGGAGTTCATCAGCGAATCAAAATCACGCTGCATTCGGGATAGGTCGGCGCGTGGAGAAAAGTGTACGAGCTTTGTCATGGTGAACACCTCTTTTGGGTCGTTCGGTTCGTGTTGTCAATGCATAACCGGTCCGATTGCGTCCGACGAGATCCTTCAGCGATACTCCAAGCGGAGCATTCTCCTCGCCGAACCCGAACCGGTCAAGTTCATCGACATTCTTTACAATCCACGTGCCAACAGACATGCTCTGCCGCTTCGTCAGTCCCTTTCCGACAGAGCGTCAGCATTAGAAAAAAGGCAAATACAGCTTGTCAGGAGGTGTCGTGTCAGTTCGGCACGCGATCTGACAGGTTTTCACCAGGGTATGACAAGACGGCATTTGCCCTTTCGTTGCAGGACGCAAGAGAGCGGATCTTCGCGTACACACCACGATGTGCTATCCAAGACTCGGCAACACTTTCCCGCGACATTCTCCAAATCCAATACGCAGGCCATTTTTTTCAGCGGCACCGCGCATCACCACCGTATCGCCGTCCTGGATGAACTTGCGTTCACTACCATCGCTTAGCGGAATGGGATTTTGACCGCGCCAGGACAGCTCAAGCATGGACCCATAGCTTCCTTTATCCGGACCGGAGATCGTTCCTGAAGCCATCAGGTCACCCGGGCGGATAGTGCATCCGGTGACGGAATGGTGGGCGAGTTGTTGGCTGATGTTCCAGTACATGTACTTGAAGTTCGATCGGCACACCACGTCATCCATAGAGGCGCCCTCGGGCTGGATGCCCACTTCCAGCGCAATGTCGTACGAACGGTCCCCCGATCCCTGCAGGTAGGGCAAGGGTTGCGGATCCTGAGAAGGACCTGCACACCGGAATGGCTCAAGCGCATCCAAGGTCACGATCCAGGGCGAAATTGATGTAGCAAAATTCTTGGCGAGGAAGGGGCCAAGCGGGACATATTCCCATTTCTGGATGTCCCGGGCAGACCAATCATTGACAAGCACGAAGCCGAAAATGTGATCGGCGGCATCTTCAATGGGGATTCTTTCGCCAAGCGCGTTACCAGGGCCTGTGAAAAAGCCGAGCTCCAATTCAAAATCAAGGAGTCGGCATGGTCCGAAGACGGGTGGCCCATCCGCCGGTTTGGTCTGACCCATGGGACGACGAACATCGGTGCCCGAGACGACAACCGAACTAGCACGTCCATGATATCCAACCGGAAGATGAAGCCAGTTGGGGAGCAGCGCATTTTCCGGATCGCGAAACATCGTGCCCACATTGGTGGCATGCTCCCGCGACGAGTAGAAATCTGTATAGTCGCCGATATCTACGGGCAAAACCATCTGGACGTCGGACTGATGGAAGAGCACGCGTAATCGCAAGTCCTCATTGTCCCGGAGTGTGGGGCTGTCAGCCGATAGCAATGATTGCAGCCTGCTGCGGACGGCCGTCCAGACGGGTCGTCCAGCGGCCATGAAAGCATTCAGGGTTGAACCAGCAAATACATCGGTTTCCAGCAGGCCCGCCTCTTGAAGGGCCTTGAGGTCTACCACCCATTGGCCGATGGCCGTTCCAGGTCGAGGCTGATCAGAACCGGCAGGCGTGAACACACCGAAAGGGAGGTTTTCGAGGGGGAAGTCACACCCTTCGGGAATCTCGACGAATGAAGTCATCTGTAATCCTGGAAAATGGTAGAGAGTCGATGGTCTCAATGCGAGAGCCATCCCAGCTGGTGTAGATCCTGCCGGGGTTCGTCAAAGCTGCAACTGCCAATCGACAAGGCGAGTTGCCGACGATCACGAATGAATTCAGTCGTGGAGGCGCTCAGGCCATTCCATTCGATTCCTCGATCCGTGAAGGTGAAATGTGAAGGGTCGGTATCGGCAAGTATGTCCTCGATGCCCGCCGCATCGAGTCCCTGGCAGCGGCCTATGGTGACTGCAAAAAATACGTTCAGGAAACCATGCATCATCATGTGCTGGCCTTCATTGAAATGGCGTACCGGGTGATGCAACCCTGCGGTAGCCTTGAACGGATAGCCGGTACGCAAGGCAGCATGTAGGAAGGCAGCCAACTCACCGGTGGAAGGGAAATCGGATGATTTCATTCCTCCACATCGGATCTTGGCCCGAACGCGGTCGGGTCGTTGCTGTGCCCCAAGAGCCAAGAAATACAAAGGAAGTTGCCGCAAGAAGGCTTCATCACGAGCGATTTCGAGGTAGCGCGGACGGTCGGCGAAGTCGGAGGCGTCAAATGCAGCCTCAATGCGACTGATTGCAAGTACGGCAGTGGACGCTTCCAGCAAAGCATCCATGGGGAGCTTCCACTCGAATCCTGCTAACGTGACCCGCCCTTCAAATCGTTCCAGATAGGCTGCCGCCTGATCGAGCGCTTGTGAAAGGACTGATTCGATATCAGCCATCTCACGTGCGGGAGGGGGGAGGAGTTGGATCGGAAGAGGCGAATCGGCAGAAAGCCCCTCTGAGCAGGCCACCAATTCTTCCCAGTGTCCATAGGTCATGACGAAGGGTCCGAGCATCCAGTCGTCCGCTTCTTGACGATGGGCCAGGTACTCGACTATCGCATCCTTGAAGGGAAGCGATGCAGGAGGAAACAGTCCCGCATAGTCGAAGAGACCGTTAAGCAGCGTCTTGACGCTTGAAAAGGCGGGAAAAGAGGGGCTGGAAAGCGGCATGATTCGGATTGGATGCAGAAAGGCGTCCGGACGAGATGGCAACCTCTTCCGGGTCCATGTGTCCAGACTAAGAACTTGCTATTAAACCTTGTATGAACTCAGAGGTAATATTACCTTGACAGGTCTGAAAAGAGGCTTTCTGGGCCTGTTTCAGAACGTTGACCCCACCGTGTGACGGAACGCCTCAGGGTGCTTCCGGGGACCGGTCCACCGCAGTCCGAGGCCTTTATCGGCACTCTCCACGGCTTTTGGCAGCACGACTGTCGATACACTGATATTCCCGTTATCCAATTTGGACGTCATGAATCGAATTCCCCTATTTCTGAGCCTGATCTTTGCTGCGCTCCTCATTACAGGTGCCGACGGTTGCTCGAGCGATCCCAACGTGGAGGGGGCGAAGCTCGACCTGCGCAATCAGGATTATGATCGAGCGCTCCGCAATCTTGAGACGGCATTGGAGAGCAATCCGCAGAACGCTGAAGCTCACGAGCTCAAAGGCCGCGTTCTCTCTGAGAAGGCTTTCGCAACGCAGGATCAGGATGAGCACATTGCCACGATCTCGGAAATGCTCGACGCCTTTTCGAAAGCTGTTGAATACGATCCGCTCTACCAGGAGTCGGTAACGAACTCCCTGCGTTTTGCGTTTGCCAACGAATTCCAGCGCGGGATCCAGGCTTTCAACCGTGGTCGCAACGACGACAGCCAATTCCTGGTAGCCGCCCGCTACTTCAACACGGCGGGTGTCATCCAGCCTGATTCAGCGGGCGCATACGTAAACGAAGCGTATGCCTATATGAATGGTGGTCAGCCTGAAATGGCTATCGGGCCGTTCGAAAATGCACTCGAAGCAGGCGATTCCGAGCCGGAGACCTACCGCTTTCTTGCCCAGCTTTACCAGGCAAATGACCGCGCCGCCGAAGCCGTAGGTCTGCTGGAAGATGCTGCTGCGGTGTATCCCGAAAATGTGGATATCCAGACTGAGCTCTTGAATGCCTATCAGATGACAGGCCAGATCGACAAAGCACTGGAGCGCTACAGCTCGGCTGTGGAACGCGATCCGGAGAATGCGTTGTTCCGTTACAACTTTGGTTCGCTGCTTATTCAGGTAGAGCGTTACGCTGAAGCCATCGAGCAGCTGGAAGCAGCAATTTCGCTGGATTCCAACTACAGCAGCGCGTACTACAACATTGGCGCAGCGCACATCAACCAGGCTGTTGACGTCAACTCAGAGATCTCGGATATGGACGATCAGCTGCGTGAAAATCGCAGCGATATGAGTAACGATGAGATCGAAGCTGCAGAAGCGGCAATCGATGCTAAAGTCGATGAGCGTCGCATGCATTTCCAGGCGGCCATTTCACCTCTGGAGACAGCCAAAGAGCTTTTTGAGTCCAGCGAAGAAGATATCAGTGACGTATGTCGTGCACTGTATCAGTCTTATGCTCAGACGAATCAGACGGATATGGCCCAGTCAGTTGCCGAATGCGCAGGTTACTCGGACAACTAGTCTTTTTCCAGCCTCTGAGGGGCTGACCTGACTTCCAGGGCGGGCCCGGGCTGCATGCAGCCCGGGCCCGCGTGGTTTTACACCGAACCAATCCCGCATCGGAATGAACGCAGACGAAATGAAACGCATGGGCCTGGCCACCCGCGCCGTACATGCCGGGCAGCAGCCCGATCCATCGACAGGTGCCGTGATGGCACCTATCTATCAGACGTCGACGTACGCCCAGGCGGCGCCGGGTGATCACAAAGGCCACGAATATGGCCGGGTCTCAAACCCCACACGTACGGCGCTTGAAGGCAATCTGGCTGGTCTGGAGGGTGGTGAACACGGGATTTGCTTCGCGTCTGGAGTTGCGGCTACCGATGCTATTGCCCGCTGCCTTCGTCCCGGAGATCACATTCTGGCCTCGAATGATCTGTATGGTGGCACCTACCGGCTTTTCCGCCAGGTATTCGGACCCTTCGGAATCACGTCGGATTTTGTTGACATGTCAGACGTAGAGACGGTCGAAGCCGCACTGAGGCCTGAGACCAAGCTGCTCTGGATCGAGACACCGACCAATCCGCTGGTTCGTGTTGTGGACATCCGGGCATTGACCGATCTGGCTCGATCACGCGGTATTGCATCGGTTGTCGATAACACGTTTGCTACCCCTGTTCTGCAGCGTCCTCTCGAGCAAGGTGCCGATCTGGTTGTGCATTCAACGACGAAATATCTCGGTGGTCACTCCGATGTGATTGGCGGTGTCGTCTGTACCGATAGTGATGAGTGGGCCGGCAAGCTTCGCTTCCTGGTCAAGAGCGCAGGGGCCGTTCCAGGTCCCATGGACTGCTTTCTGACGTTGCGTGGGACGAAGACGCTTGATGTGCGCATGCAGCGTCACTGTGAAAACGCCCAGGCCATCGCTGAATTCCTGGAAGCCGATGCACGGGTTGCCCATGTGTATTATCCCGGGTTGCCTTCTTTTGCCGGCCACGAATTGGCCAAGCGCCAGATGGATGGTTTTGGTGGGATGGTCTCCTTCTTGCTGACGGATGATAGTATGCCGGCTGCCAATCGCGTCTTGTCCTCAACACAGGTCTTTACCCTGGCGGAGAGTCTTGGGGGCGTGGAGAGTCTCATGAATCACCCGGCCACCATGACGCACGCGTCCATTCCTGCGGACGAAAGGCGAGCGGCAGGTCTGCACGATGCCCTTATCCGACTTTCCGTCGGTATTGAGTCCAAGGATGACTTGATCCGAGACCTGGATCAGGCTCTCAGTCAGTAGGCCAGAACACCGCGTGCTGCCTCGAGGATGTCTTCATCCTGGGGAAGCAGCTCGCGCTCAAGCGGATCGGCAAAGGCGATCGGAGCGAATTTGCCCGCAAGACGCCTCACGGGCGCATCCAGGTGTTCGAATGCCTTTTCGGCAATCTGTGCCGCTAATTCAGCACCATAGCCAAGGAATTCGTGATCCTCGTACACCACGAGTGCACGGTTGGTCTTGAGGACGGAGGTCATCACCGTGTCCATGTCGACCGGGAGAAGAGAGCGAAGATCAATGATCTCGACCGAGACGCCTTCTTTTTCAAGCGCACGCGCAATGGAGACGGACTTGTGAACCATCATGCCATAGGTCACGATGGTCAAATCCGTGCCTTCTCGAACGATGCGGGCTTTACCAAACGGCAGCAAATAATCCTGATCCGGCTCGGGACTGCGAGCTGCAGCCGAGCGATAGAGTGCTTTGTGCTCCATGAACAGGATCGGGTCTTCCATGCGGATTGCTGCCTTGAGCAAGCCTTTGGCATCGGCCGCAGTGGAAGGCATGGCGATCTGGAAGCCTGGCATATGGGCAAAAAAGGCCTCGATGTTCTGGGAGTGGCACAGTCCTCCGTGGATGTAGCCACCTACCGGAACACGGATGACCATGGGGCATCCCCACTCTCCGTTGGATCGGTAGCGATACGAAGCAACCTGGTTGCGAAGGTGCTGCAGGGCAGGCCAGATGTAGTCTCCAAACTGGATTTCCACGACCGGTTTGAACCCTGCCGAGGCAAATCCTACGGCGGTCCCAATGATGGAAGCTTCAGCCAATGGCGAGTTGAAGCAGCGATCCGGACCGAACGTGGCCGTCAGCTCTCGCGTAGCAGTGAATACACCACCTTTTCCGCCCGCCACATCCTCACCGTATACCAGCACGCGGTCGTTGCGCTCCATTTCTTCGTGGAGGGCATGGTTGATGGCATCGACCATCACGATGGGTTCTCCTGAAGGCACGGAAGCCTCGAATTCGAGGTCCAACTCTCCTTCGTAGAGGACATGCTTCGTCGCTGACTCGGAGTCAGGATCTGCTTGTTCATCAGCCCACTTCGCGGCCTGGTCCACACTGACCTGTACTTCTTTTCGGATGCGCTCTATGTCCGTCTCTTTCAACAGTCCTGCATCCAGGAGCCGCTTTTCCATCTGGAGAATCGGGTCCTCACGCTTTTCAGCTTCCAACTCTTCGGGAGTCCGGTATTTGGCGTGGTTATCGGAGGAGGAGTGGGGAAGAAGACGCACAAGGTCAGCTACGAGGCAGACAGGGCCTTTGCCGGCCCGGATATGCTCGATGGCAGCTTTAGCCGCAGAGTACGTTTGGAAGAAATCCGTTCCGTCAACTTTGATGCGTGCCAAGCCTTCATAACCGCGGGCCAATTTGTAGGCAGAGCCGCCGGCTGTCTGATCCTTCACTGGCACAGAAATCGCATAACCGTTGTCCTGAACCACAAACAGGACCGGAGCGACCGCACGAGCTGCCCAGTTCAATGCTTCGTGGAAATCGCCCTGGGATGTCGCACCATCCCCACAAGAGCAATAGACGTAGGCGTCTTTACCGTCACGCTGGAGGGCCATGGCAGTACCAACTGCGGGAAGGAATTGGGCACCAACCGAGGACGAAATGGTCAGGATGTTTCGTTCCGTACTGCCGAAGTGCTCTGACATCTGGCGACCACCCGAGTTGGGATCATTCGCCTTGGCCATGTGGTGGAGCATGATTTCCTCTGCCGTACCTCCAAGCATGAGATACATCATCATGTCTCGGTAGTACATGCTGAACCAGTCTTCTCCTGCACGACTCAGGCTGCCAATTGCAGCTTGAGTAGCTTCGTGGCCGGCACATCCAATGTGGAAGAATCCTTTTCCCTGCTTCAACAGCGTGAGCATCTTCTCATCCAGTCGACGCGAGGTCAACATGGTACGATAGACTCCAAGCAGCTCCTCGGCATCGAAGTCGGCAGGACCAACAGGATGTACATCAAAGTCGCCGTCCAGCAAGAAAGGGGTTGCTGAATGGGCCGTCAGATCCACGTCCGTGCTCGCACCGTCCCCCGAGGGGGCCACTTTCTTCGATTTGGAGGTTTTCGCCATGGATTCCGCTGAAGTTGGATAAGGAGCCTCTGCTACGGGAAATGATACTAAAATGTTTGCAGATGGCCGGCTGGGAATTGGTGAAGTTGGCCTCAATAATTAACACCGTTAAACGGCCTTCAGGGACGCCAGGGATCGATTAGCATCCAATAGTGACCCACGAGGAAGCCAATTTCACATAGCGACGAAGGCCCAGGATCTTCCTGGATGCCGCAAGGAACATCAATCAGGCTTCTGCCCGGGCTGATTCCGTATCCTCGAATCCCAACTCGAACCAGAAGCGGGTTCCACGTCCTAACGTGCTTTCCACGTAGATATTTTCACCGTGGGCCGCCAGGATCTGTTTCACGATACTCAGTCCCAGTCCGGTGCCGCCACTTTTTCGCGAACGATCCGGATCTACTCGGTGAAAGCGCTCGAAAATGCGCTCCAGATGGTGTTCAGGTATACCTTTTCCTGTATCCACGACCTCAATCCGGACTTTATCCAGGTGCCTGCGATAACGGCATCGGACAGTGCCTTCATCGGAATATGCGATCGCGTTATCGGTGAGGTTGATCAGAACCTGACGGATACGTGCCCGGTCCGCGCGCACGTGAACAACGGGGTTCTCGACAACCAGATCGATCCCCTTTTCGTCGGCTTTTGCCTTTTCGATATCGTAGACCTCATCCAAGAGCTCGGACAGCTCAAATACGGACGGTTTGATGAGGTCCTCGCGATATTCCAGTCGCGCAATCTCAATCAGGTCAGAGAACAGGTTGTTGAGCCGTTCGAGGTTGGTAAGGCCCTTTTCGGCGTAGAATTTTCGTTTTTCTCCGTCAAGACTGTCAGAAGCCAAGGCTTCCAGATATCCTCCGACCGCGAAAATTGGATTTCTCACCTCATGGGAGACGTTTCCAATGAACTCGTTTTGAAGGGCTGCCATCTTCTGGAGTTCGTCGATCTTCTCCTTGAACGTATCCGACATCAGGTTCAAGCTCTTGGCTAAATCCTGGAATTCGGCCGCTCTGGAGTCCACGAATATTTCTTCGTCCAGTTTTCCTTCTGAGATGGACTTCGCGGAATTGCGGATGGTGACAAGGGGCTGGGTAACGCGTTGCGCGGCGATCCAGCTGCCGAACATGGCCAGAAGGAGTGCCATGATCATGGCAACTACCAGCGTAAATTGTAATCGACCAATCAATCCAAACAGCATCGGACGAGGCTGCGCCACGCGCACGATGATCCCGGATGGCATGTGCTTGACGGCCGTGAAGTACACCGTCTGCCCATTCACATCGCGCCGGACGAAATTGAGCTCATCTCCTGCGCCAAATTGCATCTCAGGCTGGGTCAGGACAGCCGGGTCATCGCGCATCGTACCTCGATCCACATCCATCAGAAGAGAATCGTCCACAACGGTAATGCGCAAATCACCGAACCGCGTCATCGTGCGAATGGCATCCTGTCTCCGAGCATGGTCGTGTTCATCTTCCACAATGGACATCACACGATTCGCCTCCTGCAGCATGGTCTGCTGGAAGGCGATTTGCACTTCGCTGCGCAACACAAACGTGATGTACAGACCCACGGCGGCGACGGCAATGCCGACCACCAACAAGAGTGTCAGGATCATCCACGTCTGCGTCGATGCGCGCGATGGAAATAAGCGCTCGACGAGCCGTTCAAACATGGATTCTAACCCCGTTCAGGGTAGGATGTGAGAAGCCTAGGCTTCCTCGGGGGCACCTTCTTCGACGAAACGGTAACCGACACCGCGAACCGTCTGGATATGCTGGGCAAACGAGCCGAGCTTCTCGCGGAGGTTCTTGATATGGGCATCGACCGTACGCTCGGTGACCATCATGGCATCTTTCCAGATCGTCTCGAGCAGCTGCTGACGCGTGAACGCCTTACGTGGGTGACGCACGAGGTAACGCACCAGCTCAAATTCTGTGAGCGTCAGACCGAGGTCCTTACCGTCCAGCGAAGCACGGTATTCGTCTTCGTAGATCGTGAGGTTCTTGACCTGCAGGGTGCGGCTTTCTTCGATCCCACTGCGACGCAGTACCGCTTTCACGTGGGCAACGATAACCTGTGGAGATACCGGCTTGGTCAGATAGGCATCAGCGCCAAGCATGAGACCCTTTATCTGGTCGTCTTCTTCGCCTTTCGCCGACAAGAACACGATCGGAATGGTTTCCGTTTCGACGCGACCGCGTAGACGGCGGCAGATTTCATAACCATCCATTTCGGGCAGCATGATATCGAGAACGATCAGATCGATCTCCGGCGTAGCTTTCGCTAGCGCATCATTTCCCGAGTAGGCCTTGTGGACATTGAAGCCCTCCTGCTCGAGGAAGTGGGACACTACCTCAACGACGTCTTCTTCATCGTCAACGAGAAGGATGTGCAACTGGGACGGATCAAAAGTGCTTGCCATGGCAACAGCGATGTAATGCGAATAACGGAATCACTGACTGTCCTGGGACAGCCGTAATTTTCGAAGAGGACCGAATATACTACAGCGTCTTCACATCCCGAAAAGTTACCCACTCTTAGTTGTAGAATGGACGGGCTAAACAATGGGCTGCACGGATATTGGAGCGGCTGAGTGCATCGCTCGGATTCGGAGTGCGGAGGGCCGACCCGACTCAGGGCACTTCCTGGTCAGGCACCTCCGAATCAGGCCACGATCCGAGGTACTCGATTTGAAAGAGCACAGACCGGGACGTACGTGATGGATCCTGAATGGTCTGCAACATCGAATGCCGTGGGTCCCGCAGCTCCGAACAAGAGTACCGGGTCTCCGACACGAATGTCTCCACGATCCGGTCCGATGTCCACCATGACCATGTCCATGCATACCGTGCCGACCATCGGAAAACGACGTGTTCCGATGCGGACGTCGCCAGAGCCAGACAAGTGACGGGAGACACCGTCAGCGTACCCGGCTCCTATCGTGGCAATCCATGTTTCGCGAGGAGCGCTCCACCGGGACCCGTACGAGATGGGCGTACCCGCCGGCACACGCTTCAGGGCGGTGATCCGGCTCACGACCTCCATAACGGGCTGCAGACCGTCTGCAGGACGAGCGTGGCCCGGGAGATCGAGTAATCCATAGAGGGCAATGCCGACACGGATCATGTTATAGCGGGATGCATCGACCGATCGGGGATGGCAAAACACGGAGGCGCTTGCTGCCACATGCAGGGGCGCTGGAGCCCCGCCAATCCCATCAATGAAAGACTCAAATAATGTCAGTTGGCGGTCGGTAAAATCTGATTCGGGTTCATCGGCACGAGCAAAATGTGTCCACACAGATCCCAGATCCAGGGAAGTCGATTGCTCAAGGGATCGCAGCAGTGATTCCGATTTTTCGGGGGACTGGCCAAGTCGGCCCATTCCCGTGTCCACCTTGAGGTGGCACCTTAATCGCCCTTTGGTGAGCAATGCAGCCTCCAGGGATGCTTGACTGTCAACCACCACATCTAGGCACGCTTCTGTTGCCGCATCAACCCAGTCTCTGCGCAGAGGAGCAAAGACCATGATGTTTGCTTCGATACCTTCGGCGCGCAGCGCCAGGGCCTCAGGTACCGTTGCGACCCCGAGATGCTTAACACCCATAGATTGTAGCTCGCGAGCGACGCTCAGGGCTCCGTGGCCATAAGCGTCAGCTTTAACCACTCCCATCAGGTCCAGGCCGGACGCTTTTTTCCGGATGGTAGCCACATTGCCCCGCAGCCGATCCATGTGGATGATCGCTTGGGTTGTAGCCAGGGAAGAGGTTGGCGGCAACGACGAGGAGGACGTTTTGGAAGAATGTATCACCGGATTCGCCGGAGGCTGAAGAAAGGGTAGCAGGCTGGAATAAACGGTCGACAGGTTGGATGACAGCCGTCACGATGGAATCTAGCGCCAGATACATCTGATTTCCACGCTTTTCAACGTGATGAGTATGCATGCGGCGGGTGGTCGTGCGTACCTTGGTTCCGTAATCGACCGGACGATGGCGTCTGGAAATCCGACCGCACTGTCACCAGCTTTGTCTGCGACCATGACCGTTCAAGCCACACCCGATCTGCTGATCAAAGGGGGAACCCTGCTCGACCCTGTCACCGGCTCCACGTCTCAATCTGATGTGCTGATCCGGGATGGAGTAATTACCGCGCTCGGAGTAGGCTTGTCAGCCGAGGCTGTCCCAGTCTACGATGCGACAGGGAAATACGTGTCGATGGGATGGATGGACATGCATGTGCACTTGCGTGAACCTGGCTTCGAGCACAAGGAAACCATCCAGACGGGCTGTGCTGCTGCAGCCTTTGGAGGATTTACTGCCGTTGCTTGTATGCCCAACACCGATCCACCGATCCACACCCGTGATGTTGTGGAGTTCATTATTGAGCGGGCAGGACCCACGCCAGTCGATGTGTATCCCATCGCGTGCGTTTCCAAACACCGTAAGGGAGAAAGTTTGGCCGAAATGGCCGATCTGGCCGAAGGTGGAGCCGTCGCATTTTCTGATGATGGCGACCCGGTTCAAGACACGGGATTGATGCGTCATGCGCTGGAGTACAGCCGCATGCTCAATAAACCGATCATCGGTCACGAGGAGGATTTGCCGCTGGGGCCGAAAGGCCACATGCACGAAGGAGAGGTATCGACTCGCCTTGGACTACCAGGCATCCCGACCATCTCGGAAGAGATCATGATTGCACGGGACATCCTTCTGGCTGAGTACACGGGCGGGCACGTCCACATCGCTCATATTTCAACAGCCAATGCGGTCGATCAAGTGCGTCTGGCGAAGGCCAAGGGCATCCACGTAACGACCGAAGTGTGTACCCACCATTTCACGCTCACGGATAAGGCGGTCGAGGACATGGACTTCGACACCCACACCAAGATGCATCCGCCGCTTCGTACCCAAACCGACATCGATGCCATCAAGGTGGGGCTCAAAGACGGGACGATTGATGCCATTTGCACGGATCATGCTCCCCACGCCTCCTTCGAGAAGGAGGTAGAATATGTGGCCGCTCCGTTTGGCATTCTGGGCCTTGAAACGGCTTGGGGTCTGACCGGACGCGAGTTGATCGACCCCGGTGTACTCAGCATGCAGGAAGCCGTGCATAAAGTGACGGTAGCACCCCGGGAGATCTTGCACATACCGATTCCGGCGCTGGCCGAAGGGCAGCCGGCGAACCTGACCATTTTCGATGCCACGACTGAGTGGACCTTCGAGAAAAAGGATATTCACTCCAAGAGCGTGAACACGCCTTTCGTAGGAGAGAGGATGGTTGGGAAGGCCTGGGCGACCTACAACAAAGGACAGTTGGTAGACAACGCCTGAGGTCAGTTTCCGCGCTCAAGTCGCCGTCCAAGAGACGAGGGAAGCCCTTCCTCCCGGATGCGCTGCCGTGCGCGATCTACGTTGTACGGGACACGCTTCAGGTCGAAGTGGTAGGTGTCCATGTCAAAGATGCCGTAGCACGCGCGAGGATCCCCGTCGCGAGGCTGTCCTACGCTGCCGGCATTGATGATGAAGCGGTGACCAGCGCGCGGCCGCAAGACGCCGAGCGTTTCGGAGAGAACGCCGGGCAAGTGCGTGTGCCCCACGAAGCATACATCCGTGTCAAAGTGCTTGAACTGCTCCTGAGCCAGGAAAAAGGATTCGATACGCATCCAGCGTTCTGGAAACTGGGGAGACGCATGAGCCAAGGTTACCTCATGGCTGACGGTTTTGAGAGGAAGCCCAGCGAGCCACGCCAGATCTTCGTCATCCAGTAGGTCGGCATTGTGCTCAGCAGCTACCTGTCCGTGAGCCGGTAGCATCTCGATGCCTTCGCCTGTTGCCACGGCCAGATCGTGATTTCCCAAAACGACCGCGTCACTCCACTCACGCACGAGCTTCACACACGCCAGTGGATCTGCTCCATATCCCACCACATCACCCAGGCAGAGTACAGCGTCTGGTTTTTCCTTTTGCAGGTCAACCAGCACCGCCTCCAGAGCGGGGAGATTGGAGTGTATGTCAGAAATGAGGGCGAGACGCACGGTGTGGCGGGTTGGATGAAGTGGCCGAGGACGGCGGACCAACGCCGAAAGGCGCACGAAGATCGCGGGGACAGGAACGTAAAGCAACCAAGGATCACGCGAGAGCAGGTATCCCATGCTCCGCTTTGTATTTTCGGGCAGATAAAGAATCCAACCTGATGCATCGATATCCCGTCGCCGTTTTCTTTGGAGGTCCGTCACCCGAACATGAGGTGTCGGTCATAACCGGGCTGCAGGCCGTTTCTGCCCTCAAAGAACGAGGGCATGATGTGCTTCCGGTATATGTGTCAAAGGGTGGCCGCTGGTATGTGGGTTCGGGATTGGATGATATCGCGCGTTTCAAGGACCTTGAAGCATTGGAGCGATCGGCCACCGAAATGGCTCTGGCTCCGGGCCCGGGAAGATCCCTGCGGCTGGTTCCACTGGATCAGCCGATCGTCGGTCGCAAGGAGGGCATCCTGGTTGACGCCGTCTTACTTGCCTTCCACGGGGGAGCCGGAGAGAACGGCGGAGTACAGGGGCTCTGTGAAAGCATGGGGGTTCCGTACACCGGTTCCGGAGTGATGGCCTCGTCCGTTGGAATGGACAAAGTACGCGCCAAGGTACTCTGCCAGGCAGCTGACATCCCCGTGGTCGACTGGGTCGAAATCACCGAAGAAGACTGGTTGGGAGAGGAAGACGCCCGTCTGGATGCCGTGGTTAAATCGTTGGGCTTTCCAGCCATCGTAAAACCGGTACATCTGGGGTCATCCATCGGAATAGGACGGGTCACGGACCGCGATGAGCTGGAATCGGCCATAGAGGAAGCATTCCGCTACGATGCATCCGTGATGGTAGAGCGGTGCGTGAGCAATCTCCGGGAAATCAATTGTTCGGTTTTGGGCACTGCGGGTAATCGACGTATTTCGGTGCTCGAAGAACCTGTAGCGGGAGACGGCACGCTGTCTTTCGAAGACAAATACCTACGCGGCTCTGGTGGTAAGGGCACCAAGGGAGGGGTGGAAGCCGGGATGGCATCGCTCGACCGTATCATTCCGGCCCCGGTTTCCGGACAAGTCACTAAGCACATTACTGATTTGGCCGGACGCATTTTTGATGCGTTGGACGCAAGCGGTGTCGCCCGGATCGATTTCCTCATGGATGATGTCACCCATGACGTCTGGTTCAATGAAATCAACACCATTCCGGGCTCGCTGTCGTTCTACTTGTGGGAGCCCACAGGCGTCCCGTTCGGCGAGTTGCTGGAACAGCTTCTGGAACTGGCAGTCGAGCGCTTCGAGACCCGTAGTCGTCGTGTCAGAACGTTCGAGACCAACCTGCTGGATACCCGCGCGGCAGGTGGGTTGAAGGGAAAATTGGGATCCTAGAGCGCGACAGCGATCCGGGCTGCCAACTCCGCATTTTGCTCCAGCAGGGCCACATTGGCCGTCAGTGCTCCATCTCCTAGTTGCTTTCGTACCTGATCGAGCAAGAAGGGAGTCACCTCGTAGGGCCGGAGTTCTTGGGCCTCAGGCGAAGTCAGCGCGGCTGAAACAACCCGCTGGACATCAACCATGGAAAGCGCAAAGGTCTCGGGTACCGCGGCCGTAACGAGAATGGCTTGTGGCAGCTTCAGATCATCCCGTGCACGAATTACGTCGGCCACATCGTCAATTCGATCGCATCGGACATCGACTGCAAAAGGGGACTCTTCACAGTAGAAAGCGGGCATGACATCGGTCTTCCATCCGACTACGGTGACGCCAAGCGTCTCCAGCCGTTCTCTCGTCGCCTCCAGATGCAGAATGGCTTTGGGACCAGCACAGACGACCGTAACGGGGCAACGAGCCAACTCGGTCAGGTCAGCACTCTCGTCCCACAAAGGACGCCCATCCGCACCTTGATGCACGCCCCCGATCCCTCCTGTGGCCATGACCCGGATACCGGCTTGATGCGCCAAACGGATGGTCGCTGCCACGGTTGTTGCACCACTGCCTCCCTTGGCAACTATACCTGGCAAGTTTCGGAGGCTGACTTTCTCCATGCCTTCGTCAGTACAAAAACGCTCCAGGTCGTTCGGGGAGCACCGGGTGACGACCCTTCCATCCAAGATGCCCACGGTCCTGGGTTCCGCTCCTTGAGCTGCGACAATGGACTCCAGGGATCGGGCCAGCTGCAGGTTGGCCGGCCACGGAAGCCCATGGGACAAGACCGTGGTTTCGAGAGCGACGGCGTGCATGAATACCGGAAGCTGTTTGGACAGACAAGGAGGGAAGAATCGAGCGAGGCGGCAACCTACGAAAGGAGGCATCGTTCGTCATGAAAGTAACCTTGCCCGATTCGAGTATCATGGCCAAAATGCATCGCGTGTTTTTTCGTTTTCCTGTTTTCGTTTTGATTCCGCTTTGGCTGGTCGCCTCAGCTTGTGGGCAATCATCCACGGCGGAAGACGATTCAGAGCTGGCATCCCTTTCCATTGATGGCGAGCGATTGATTCAGCATGTCGAAATACTTTCTTCTGACGAGTACCGTGGGAGGAAGGCTGGAACAGAGGGAGGTCAGATGGCGATGGCCTATGTGGAAGCTGCCTACGATGAGCTGGGGATTTTTCCGGTGTGTGGTGACACCTTCCGGCAGCCATTCTCCTTTGAAGGAAGAAATGGAACCGTTGATGTAGTGAACCTGATCGCACATATTCCAGGGACAGCGGGGGAGGGCGCCATCGTTCTGACAGCCCATTATGACCATCTTGGCGTTTTCAATGATGACATTTATAACGGTGCCGACGACAACGCATCGGGTGTTGCGGGCCTGTTGGAGGTTGCTCGCGCCGTTCAGTCAGCACCGCTGACCCATGATCTGATTCTGGCGGCCTTGGATGCGGAGGAGACCGGTCTTCTCGGGGCACGACACCTTGTGGGTTCGGATTGCTTTGACGATCTCGACGTGCGCCTAAATGTGAATCTGGATATGATCAGTCGCAACAAGGCCGGAGAGTTGTACGCAAGCGGTACGTATCACTATCCCTTCCTCAAGCCCGTTCTGGAAAACGTGGAAACAAGGGAAAACTTGACGCTGCTTTTTGGGCATGACGAACCTGGGTCGACCCTCATGGACTGGAGCAATTCCTCGGATCATGCGCCATTCCATGCCGCGGGAATTCCGTTCGTTTATTTTGGCGTGGAGGATCACGAGGGGTACCACACGCCGGAGGACGTCTTCGAAGACATCACGCCTGCGTTTTTTCAGTCGGCCGCCGACTTTGTACATAAGGCACTGAGGTCGTTGGACGAAGCTATTCCGGGATTCCCCCCTGCGTCCAGCGATTGATTCGGGATGACTCAAGAAGCGCCATTCATTGATCGGCTGTTCGTTTATCCTGTCAAAGGGCTGGCCGGCCTCGAGCGGTCCGAGGCCGCAATCACTCCCTTCGGCCTGGAGGGAGATCGCCGCTACATGCTCATCGATCCCGCAGGGCGATTCATGACTCAGCGCCTGACACCCGAGTTGACGCAATTTCAGGTGCAGGCATCGGGCCCTGAACAAGTGACCATTTCGATGGCGGGGCATGGAACGCTTGCATTGCCACTTGATGACGGAGTAGCGACTTCCTCCATGGGGGAGACCCAGCGTGTGCAGATTTGGGACGACGTTTTGCAAGCTGCCGTGGGAAATGACGAAGCCGACGCATTTTTTTCGGACGCTCTCGGAAGGTCTGTGCGTTTGGCCTGGATGCCTCCGAATGCGGAACGAGAGGCTGATCCTGCCTTTGCCCCACGCAGTGAGCGAGTCAGTTTTGCGGACGGATTTCCCATTCTGGTTCTCGGAAATGCTTCGATCGCCGAATTGAATGAGCGACTGGAGATACCCGTCCCTGCGAATAGATTTCGCGCCAACGTACTGATTGGAGGAAGCCAACCCTGGATTGAAGACCAGTGGAAGACCATCAGGACCGAAGACGCCTCGTTGGACCTCGTGAAGCCGTGCGCGCGCTGTGTGGTAATTACGACAGACCAGGAATCAGGCGAACGGTCCAAGGAGCCAACGGCAACCCTGTCCACATATCGAGTAAGGGAGGGCAAAGTTATGGTAGGAGTGAATGCTGTGGCCCATCCTGAAGGTGGCGTACTTCGATCTGGCCAGCGTATTGACGCTGCATAGCCGTTATACCGCAGCCATTCATCGACAAAAGGCCTTTCCTGATTGCATTCCAATTACGTTATTGCGTAGGCGGATGTCCGGGAAGCATCTGAATATCCGTTATTGCACTTGGGAATGATGGATTTAGTGACCACTGTATTCAGGCCATTCACTGGGTCCAGAGTCGGTTCGATCCAGATTCCATCCAGTCAGGCGAGGTATCACTTTCCGAGACTCCGAACTCTTCTTTTACCGGGCAACTTGGCGCCATTCAACATGGAGGCCTCATGTCAGTTGAACCTGCGTATTCCAGCGCCCTTTCCGGGCACGTCCTGGTTCTGAATCAAGATTACCAGGCACTCACCATAACGAGCGTCCAGCGCGCCACGATTCTGGTTCTGTTGCAAAAGGCTGAACTCGTGGAAGCAGCGGCCAAGCGATTCATCCGTAGTCCGAATCGCAAGTTGCCGTGGCCCAGCATCGTACGACTCAAGCAGTACGTGCCGGTGCCCTACAAGCGTGTCCTGTTGACTCGAAAGAATGTCATCCGAAGAGATGGTAATTCGTGTCAATATTGTGGTTCGAATGATCGTATTACCATTGATCATGTGATGCCACGTTCAAGAGGGGGCAAGGACTCTTGGACCAATCTTGTTGCCGCCTGTGTCCCATGTAACAATCGAAAGGGAAACAAGACACCGGAAGAAGCGGACATGGTCCTCGCCCGAAAGCCGTTTCGGCCGAGCTATGTGATGTACATCCGGGACTTTGTTGGGTCGCTGGAATCCACGTGGAAGCCGTACCTGTTTCTCTCCTGACGGTATCGCGGGGTCAACCGTGCACAGGAGTCATCCAGATTGGCGTCATTTTCATGACGCAATGGAATCCCGTGCCCGGTCCTCCGGTACCAGCGCTTCATCGACACGGGTCTTCCTTTTTCTGGTATGTCTTCCCACCTCATTGCTCGTATTGCCTGGGTAGTTCCTGCGCTCCTCTTGGCTTTGTCCATTCATCAGGTCAGTACGGCTGTCAATCTGGCACGTACGCTGGATAACGGTGAGCAGGCGATAGCAGAAGTAACCCGCTACGATCGTTCAGACCGCAAGGATGTGACGCATGTGGAACTGGATCTTCGGGTCCGGTTGTCCGATGGGACGCTTTTCGAACGTACCCGATTGGCACTTCCGTATTCGATTGGACACCGTGTAGAAGCCGATTCGCTGGCGGTCACTGTCCTCCCCGGAAGTAGTCAGGAAGTCGTCATTACTGTGATCGGCCGTACGCAGGTAAGCATAGCCTGGAGTAACGCAGCCATGAGTTTCGTCATTTTTCTGATGGCTTTTGCGGGCGTTTTCAGTTGGGATCGTTGGCTTCGCAAGAACAGTTGAACCGGCTTTTTCGAGGACGGCTTTCGATCTGATTCACGCGGGATTCCCGGTCGTTCTCCCGCTCGTTGGCCAGGAGGACGTATATTCTTACTCCTCGTTGGGGGTGCCCTTGTGGCTGAGATCATACCCCTGGAACCTGCCCGGATAATGCCGGCGAAGGGAAACGGAATCGATGAGGTGATCCACAGCGCACGTGCTGAATCACGTTCAGGAAGGCCCCAACGAAGACCGGATCCATACCTCGCATTGCGAGCCGTGTGGGCACCACCCAGCTATTCAATTGGTCTCGTCATGGCGATTTTCAATCCGTCGTTCTCATTCGCAATTACGCAGCGGATACGTCCTCTCCTCATTGCATTCCTCTGTACTGTTGCACCCATCGCAGCGGCCGCCACGGCGACCCCGGCACCAGAGGAGTACGTAGCTGAAGCAGCGATATACGGCACGGTTGTGTCGGATGCGGGCGCGCTGATTTCCGGAGCAACCGTCCAGTTGTTTGTGCGAGGGTCCGGTCAGCCGAGAGCGGGTACCGTAACTGACGATGGGGGTCGTTTCCAATTCGATTCTGTGGGTTCAGGGCGGTTCGATCTGTTCATTTCACACGTGGCTTTCGGGACACGCAGTGTGCCGGTCACGGTAGGTACAGAAGACGTGGACGTCACGATCGAGATGCGCTCAGGCGTGGTGGCATACGAAGAAGTAGTGGTGAGTTCAGGGCGTGCGCGAGAAGGTCTGACGCCGGTAACGGTCACGAATATTTCAAGGGCCGAACTCGAAAAGCAGCCAGACATGAAGGACTTGCCGGTTCACCTTGCACGGCAACCAGCCATTACCTGGTCCTCCGAGAACGGTAATGCCATAGGCTACTCGACGTTGCGCATGCGAGGATTCGGTCAGCGTCGCTTGGCCGTTGCCATCAATGGCATTCCTCAAAATGACCCCGAAGAGTTCAACGTGTTCTGGATCAACTTTTTTGACATCCAGGGCGCAGTTCAGGACATACAGATTCAGCGTGGAGCTGGTAGCTCAGTATATGGGCCTACAGCCATCGGGGGAGCGATCAACCTGAGGGCCATGCCCTACCAGCCAGACTTTCATGCCAAGCTCCACGTTGGAGCTGGTGCTTTTGGTACGCGACGCATAACCACAGAAGTAAACTCGGGTTTGCTGGCGGACCGCTGGGTGGCTTTCGGGCGACTTAGCCGGCTGGAATCTGACGGTTACCGGGATTGGTCCTGGTCTGAATTCTGGCGCTTTTTTGCTGGTGTGACCCGGTATGGTGATCGCAATTCCTTAACGATCCAGGCCTACGGTGGCCCGCAAAAAGACGGTCTGGCGTATTCCGGTATTCCAAAAGCTGCCAATGCCATGACCGTCGACGATGGTTTTGGCGGGACGATAGATCGGAAGTACAATTTCTCCGCCTTCGATCAGGATGTGGAAAATTTCCACCAGCCACACGTCGAGATGCACCACGAATGGGATATCCGTGACGGACTGTCCTTCAATCAGACCTTATTCTGGATCAAAGGGGAAGGCTACTTCGACTTCGGAGGGACGTTTCGCAGTGCTGACTATCTCCGACTACCCACAGGAATTGTAGCAGCCGGAGACGAAGCCCTTCCGCTCTTCCTCAGCCGACCTGATATCTCGGTCCTTTTCCGGGCATACCTGGATCAATGGCAAGTAGGCTGGATGCCGCGCATGACATGGCGAGACGACGTGTCTACCACATCATGGGGAGCCGAAGCACGACTGCATCGAAGCCTCCGCTGGGGACGCATCCAGGAGTCGAATGCGCTTCCGGATGCCATCGTAGGCACCGAGGCCGATGCGCGAGTCTATTCGTTCAACGGTGAAAAGGCCATTGCGTCGCTGTACGGATCTCACCTGCGCCGCTGGGATGACCGTTGGGCAGTTCAAGGCGAATTTCAGGCAACATGGCGTCAATACCGCATCTACGATGAGGCTTTTTTCGGTACATCCTTCTCCAAGCCGTTCCTGTTTTTCAACCCGCGCGTTGGCGTAACCTGGCGTCCTGAGCAGCCTGTGAGTGCCTTTGGTTCCATTGCTTTGGCCAGCAGAGAGCCCCGCATGAAGACGCTCTACGATGGGGAAGAGGCTGGTAACGGCTTCGAGCCCCGGTTTGCAACGAATGGGAATGGTGATTTGGATACAGAAAACCCGCTCGTAAAGCCAGAGCATCTCATTGACATCGAGTCCGGAATCCGCCTGAATCGGGATGAGTGGAAACTGACCGCTGGTGCATTCTGGATGGAATTCCGAGACGAAATTGTCTCCTCAGGTGGCCTGGATCAGTACGGCGTTCCCCGGACTGGCAATGCTGACCGGACTCGTCATATTGGGTTAGAGCTCGATGGAGAATGGCGACCGGCGCATGCGGTCACGGTCTCTGCGAATGCGACCATTTCGCGCAACCGGTTCATCACGTTTGAGGAATTCGTGTTTACAGGTGCAGCGACGGAGCGTCTGGATCGCTCTGGTAATACCATAGCCGGGTTCCCTGCACGGAGTGGCAATCTGGGAGTCGATTGGCAACGCGGCCCGTTTTCCCTGGCCATTATGAGTTCTTGGGTCGGCGAGCAGTTCGTGGATAACGGCAACGGACGGAATGCCACTGGAGAGGAGATTGCAGACCTTGTCGTTGACCCTTTCATGCTGATCGACACGAGTGTGCGCTGGCGTATGGAGAAGCGTCATCGACTGGAATTCAGCCTGGACGTCAACAATGTCCTGAACGACAAGGTCTTAACCTACGGCAACGTTTCCGTCACAGGACCGCAATTTTTCCCGGCTGCCACCCGGCATCTGTTCCTGTCTACCAAACTGACGCTGCGCTGAGCGAGCACGCGGCATCCTTGCATGCCCGCTCGTCGTTTTGGTGCTACCAGGTCATCAGTTTCATGCAGAAGACGGAGCCTCCTGACTTGAGGTATTCGTCCGTGTCAACTTCTATAACGTCGAAACCGTAATCGCTTAGCGCTTGGTTGGTTTCGGTGCATCCACGCTGGATCACGACGTGCTTTCCATCGGGGGAGTGCGCATTGCATGCGAAAAGCTCGCGAGCTTCACGTTCTGGAGCCTCGATTACCCGAGGAAAGAAGTGACGGATCAACGCGAGGCCGTCGTCCGTGTAGGCATGTGGGTAGATCAGCGCTGTAGCCTCATCGAGAATACAGAGGCATGTATCCAGATGATAGAATTCCGGGTCGTCCAGCTGCAGGGCGATTACCGGTGTTTCCAGTCCGTTCGTGATCGTCTCGTACACAGAGATATCTGTTCGGAAGCCGTGCCCACCCCAGAGCAGTCGCTTGCCACGATGCCACAAGGCATCGCCCATGCCTTCAAAGTCAATATCCCCGTTGAAAATCTGATCGAATACATCCCATCCCCGGTCCGAGAACCACGATTCGAAGTGTTTGACTTCGCCTGCTCGTTGCGCGGCATGCATCTTACTGAGGACCACACCCTTCGAACCATCTGGACGCAGGAAGGGTAGCGTTTGATTGGCACAGAAGACCATGTCTGGTTGACCAGGCATACCATCTACCACGTCAATCGGAAGGCCACACGTTGCAAACGCCTCTTTCAGTTCGTTCCACTGTCGGAGCGCCTTGTTTTTGTCAACGCTTCCGATGTTTCCCGCCATGTGCGGGTTGATCACATATTGGATGTCGAAGTGATCCGGGGTGGTCATAACCAACCGGCAAGCCGGAGGCATATCCGGAAGGTGGTCCAGCTCGAAATCAACTTGGGACAAACGGGAGTAAACCATGGGCGTTCAGAAATCCTGAGAGTCGGGAGAAATACGCCGCAGGAACAGCGACGGACGTCAGAAAACTCCCATCGGATTCGAACGGTACCCAAAAACTAGGAATTCACGTCCTGATGCCAAACTCTAGTTGAAGCGCGCACCCATTTCTTCACGCAGCTCTTCACTGAGGCGCTCCATGTCCTCCCGGTCAACTTCGAAGGAGAGTGAAACCCACTCCTCTTCGGCGTCGATGTTGATTTCATCAATCATTTCCGTCGCGACGTCCAGATCGCGAAACTGCAGGCGCATCATCGCGCGTACTCCGGAGAGCAGATTGGCGTAATCGTCAACAGAAACCGAGTTGTTGGGGCGAATGATCGCCTTCGCCGCCATGGTTTCCGCGTCCTGGTTCATTCCCACGGCTACGTCTTCGAGACTGGTGAGCAAAGGAAGGACCATGGCAAGCTCGGTACCCAGGTCGGACTGAGGAATTTCGTTTGTGTAATCCCCGATGTTGCGAACAATCATCCAGGAATTACGATCGGCAACCTGTGCGAGCATACCATCTGTCTGAACGGAGCCACCTTCTTCATAGGCTCGCTCGAGCATGGTTTCCAGATGGTCGCGTCCGGAAGCCAGCAAGACCAGCGATCCTTCTGCAAAAGCCACGGCGGCGTTGCCCTCTTGCCCTGCAAGGCTGTATGCATCCACGGGCCAATCGGTGTCGAATCGGACTACGCCGTCCATTGAGGCAGCCTGGTCGGCAACGGCTTCCTGGTCGAAGTCAACGAACGCAACCATGCCGCCTTCAGCATCATTGGAGAAACCAGTGAGGCCCATGTATACCGCATGTACGTCCTCGTCAACGCGGATACCTGTCATTTCAAACACCTGGTTCAGTCCTTCTTCCATCATCGCTTGCTGCTGCGCATCACGACCCATCATTTGACGCGCTACGTCAATCTGGTCATCCACATCGGCGAAGGCGAGCATCGGGGAGTCCACGCGCAAGATGCGCAATGCCGTATCACGCTCGGAAGAGTCGGCCGTCAGCATCCCCTCGCTATCACATCCGGTGAGCGTGAAAACGAAAGCAGCACAAACCAGGAACATCATTCCAAGAGTGCGGCGAGCACGGTGGACGTTGGAACGCTCGTAATCGGAGCCGACGGCCATGGCCGTGTCAGAAGTCGCGGCGTGAGAACCAGAAAAATCCGATGCCATAGGTCACAAACCCGAAAAGGAGGGAGGAAATGAAAGGATACCACGACGTTACGACCGTGCCTTCAACGAGTTGCGCCTGTACCCCGACCACTTCTATGAAATTGGGTAATACGTGGTAGAATGCCATGAAAATGGCTGCGTTCGTGTTGGAGAGGACCGGAACAATCTGGTTATGCGAAGCGAGAACGATCGAAAAGAATATCAGCCCATACGTTATCACCAGACCCAATCCGGAAGAACGGGTGATGATTGAAACACTCAGGATGACAGCGTACATCACCGCAAACATGACGGTGATGATTGGAATGGCCATGAGAAACATGGGCATCCAGACCCCGGTCTTGAACGAGAGCGACAGCCACACCCCGCCAACCAGATAGGACGAGAGAACCAGGACAGTGAGCCAGACTCCGACAAGATGTCCTGCCAAAAGCCGAGGGCGGGACAGCGGTTTGGAGAGCAGCAGATCAATTCGACCATACTCAAGAAAACCGTTGATGAGAGGCATCGTGGCGAAAAGGCCCAATAACGTTCCCAGGAAATACGCCGCTCCGAATACAAACGTGTTAATCCCGATCATGAATTTATCCAAGCTGAGTGCCTGACTCATCCATTCTCCCGTGTCTTCATTGAAGACGCCGTCTGTGGGCGTCGTATCGAATCCAAAGATGCGTACGGCTGCCAGCGATCCTTCAACCACATCCATGTTCAGCGCAAACGAAAGCAGCAGCCAGGCCAAGGACGCAATCACCAGCATCGCCTGCGTGAGACGCATCGCCCATAACTCCCGAAACGTGAGAAGGAGGGATCCTGACAAGGTGGTCATGATGCATCCTCCTGCGACGTGATCAAATCGATGAATCCGGCTTCCAGGGAAGCTCGATGCCGTTCGATGCCCATGATTTGGACCTGCTCCTCCCGAAGATGATCGATCAGCGCATTCAGTGTTTCAGGTAATCCGTCTTCTACAACGATGGCTCGTCCAGTCTCTTCGAGGGATGCACTCCATCGTTCTGGTTCAAATAATGGGTCGAGTCGATCGACTTCGACACGCCATCCGCTACCCTGTCGAGCCAATTCATCCACCGTACCCGACCGAATGATGCGGCCTTTATGCATGATCAGCACCCGATCGCAGACCAACTCGATTTCGGAGAGCAGGTGCGAATTTATGACCACGGTCGTGCCGGTCTGTTTGAGTGCCCGCAGCCGGTCGCGAATGTCGCGTCGTCCCACGGGATCGACACCGTCTGTGGGTTCATCAAGAATCACCACCTCCGGTTGACTGAGCAGGGCTTGGGCGAGACCGAGCCGCTGCATCATGCCCTTGGAAAATTGTCCGACACGGGTATCCTCCCAGGATGCCAGACCCACGTCCTCCAGTAACCTCGGAATGCGTTCCCTGCGGGCCTCGTCGCTGAGATCGGAAAGCCGCCCGTAGACGTCCAGCGTTTGGCGGGCGGTGAGATAGGTCGGAAAGCGGTGGTTTTCTGGTAGATACCCAAGCCGGCGACGCGCTTTCGGATCTCCGGCAGGCTGACCAAACAGGCGAGCACTGCCAGAGGTAGGATGAACAATACCCAAAAGGACCTTCAGCAGGGTAGTTTTTCCGGCTCCATTCGGACCCAGAATGCCCAGAGCCTCCCCTCTGGATACCTGAAGGTCGACCCCTCTGAGGGCATGCACCTTTCGGCGACGCAAGCCTGAGGCGTAGGTCTTGTAAAGGTCAGCGATATCTATGACGGGGGAGGACACGCGGGAAGGTACGGAAATACCGTTCGCGGGATTCACTGACACCAGGATGGGCATGGTGAACGCATGCGTGCCCTTGAGGAAAGCCGGATCTGGCTTGGCTTGTCAGGACCCAAGCGCTTTGACGCCAGGGAGTTCTTTGCCTTCGAGCAGCTCAAGCATGGCTCCACCGCCGGTCGAAACATGCGAGACGCGGTCAGCCATTCCCGCGCCAACGATGGCTGCCACGGAATCCCCTCCGCCAACGACCGAGAATGCGCCACTGTCGGTAGCGGCCACCACGGCTTCGGCAATCGCGTGGGTTCCCTTGGCGAAGTTCGACATCTCGAAAACGCCCATAGGTCCGTTCCAGACGATGGTTTGGGCACCGCTTATGACATCAGCGTAGGCAGCCATCGTTTCCGGTCCGATATCGAGTCCCATCTGGCCATCCGGAATCGACTCTCTGGCGACCTCAGTCGGGGCATCATTTGCAAAGGCTGCCGCACATGTGTGGTCTGAGGGAAGATGAATCCTGTCGCCGGCTTCATCCAGAAGCTGCCGAGCCAAATCGATACGATCCTCTTCGACCAGCGACGTCCCGGTAGTCAGACCCTGCGCCCTCAAAAAAGTGTACGCCATGGCACCTCCGATCAGGAGGTGGTCAGCCTTGGTCAGCAGTTGGGAGATGATGCCAATCTTGTCCGAAACCTTGGCGCCTCCCACAATGGCGACAAAAGGCTTGTCGGGGTTCGTGATCAGTTTTCCCAGGGTATCCAACTCGCGTTGCATCAGGAACCCTGGTGCCTTTTCTGCGATCAGGTGCGCTGCTCCTTCGGTCGAAGCGTGAGCGCGATGTGCGGTCCCGAAGGCATCATTGACGTAGACGTCCGCCATTTCAGCCAGCTGACGGGCCAGATCCGGATCGTTCTTGGTCTCGCCCTCTTCGAAGCGCACATTTTCCAGCAGAAGGATTTCGCCAGCTCCCACGGAACGCACAATTTCCCGCACGTCATCTCCAACGACAGCGGGGGCGATCACGACCGGATGACCGGTGAGAAGGGAGAGATGTCGCCCCACCGGTTGCATCGAGAAGTCTGGATTTACTGTTCCTTTGGGGCGACCAAGATGAGAGACCAGAATGGCCGTACCCCCTTGGGTAAGGACATGCTGGATGGTTGGAATGGCGGCGCGGATGCGCGTGTCGTCGTCGACGACACGCGCTCCGTCATCATCAGTGGACAGCGGGACGTTGAAGTCCACGCGGATGAGAACCCGCTTGCCTTGCAGGTCCAGATCGGTCAGAGTAGTCATGTGCCCGAATCAGGAAAAGAGGCGCTTTACGAGGTCAACCGTACGGTTGGAATAGCCCCATTCGTTGTCATACCAGCCAACCACTTTGACCATGTTGCCCATGACCATGGTGGAAAGGCCGTCGAAGATATTCGAATGCGGGTTGTGTACGATGTCTGTGGACACCAGCGGCTCTTCCGAGTATTCGAGGATACCTTTCAGGGAGCCTTCTGCAGCTGCCTGGAACAGAGCGTTCACTTCTTCGGCCGTGGTTTCGCGACCCACCTCGACCGTGAGGTCCGTCAGCGAACCATCCGGAGTAGGCACGCGCAGCGCAAATCCGTCCAACTTGCCATTCAGGTGCGGCAATACCAGGCCGACGGCTTTGGCTGCGCCCGTCGTGGTCGGGATGATGTTGACGGCAGCGGCGCGGGAGCGGCGAAGATCCTTGTGCGGGGCGTCGACCATGTTCTGATCGCCCGTGTAGGCATGGACCGTCGTCATCATGCCTTTCTTGACGCCCAATGCATCATCGAGCACTTTCACCATGGGGGCGAGGCAGTTCGTCGTGCACGAAGCATTCGAGACAATTTTCTCATCGCCCGTCAAAATGGTGTCGTTCACTCCGAGTACGACGGTCGCATCAACTTCTCCGGCGGCTGGCGCTGAGATGACAACCTTTTTGGCGCCAGCTTCCAGGTGCAGACCGGCTTTTTCGCGGCTGCGGAAGATCCCGGTCGACTCGACAACCACATCGGTGTCAAGTTCGCCCCAGGGGAGATCGGCCGGGTTGCGCTCGGAGAAAACTTTGAATCGGTCTTCATTTACGATCAGCTCGTCACCGTCAACCGACACATCGCCAGGGAATTTGCCATGGACCGAGTCGTATTTGAGAAGGTGGGCCAACGTGGCAGCGTCGGTCAGATCATTGACGCCTACAATGTCGAAGTCGTTCGATCCACGCTCGATGATGGAACGGAAAACCAGTCGTCCAATGCGGCCGAAGCCGTTGATTCCGAGTCGAATAGCCATGGAATTACCTGGATTAATAAAAGGGAAGAGTGGGAAAGGCCTCAGGCCACATTTCAACCCGAAGTTCGCCACGAATCTCAGTAAATGCACCGCAGATGCACCAAAAAGCGGTTAAGAAAGCGGTTCCAGTAGAAGGGGGAGTTCAAAAGCTGGATCAGGGCGCAGAGGAACGACCTGTATTTCAAAAAATGGGGAAACATCACCACCGTTGGGGGCATTCGTTGCTCGGCGCCCCAGATGGGGGTATTTTACTTGTCTTTGCGAAAAACCACTTCACTGGCCCGGTTTCTGATTCGCCCCAATGGCTGATCACCCAGTAGCCTGGCCTACATGAGCCGTCAACGGATCACATGTCAACTCTGAATCCAACCCGGAAAGTCTCTCGTCGTCAGGAATTGCGCGAGGACAAAGTCGTCACTTTTTACGCCCGCGTCCTGGACCTCTTCGAGAACAACCGCCAGGCTGTTATCGGTGCAGTTGCTGCTGTTCTGGCCGTTATCCTGCTCATCATGGGCTGGAATTGGTACCAGGGCAACCGCAATGAACAGGCCCTCTCTGAAATGGCAGAGGCGGTTCGTCAGTACGAAGCAGGATCCTACCAGGCTGCCCTGGACGGTGACGCCTCCTTCCTGGGTCTGATGGACGTCGTTGATTCCTACGGTGGAACAGCCTCCGGAAACCTGGCTCGTTTCTACGCGGCTGACGCACTCTTCCGTACCGGTGATTTTGAAGCCGCTCTCGAGTTGTTTGAGTCCTATTCGAAAGGGAACGACTATATCGGCGCCTCAGCTTTTGCTGGGGAAGCAGCCATCCATGAGCTTCAGGGCAATCACGAGCGTGCTGGTGATCTCTACATGCGTGCCGCCAACGTGTATTCGAGCGAAATCACCTCTCCAATGTACTTGTCAAATGCTGCGCGTGCCTACACGAGCGCAGACGAAACGAATGATGCAGTTGATGCGCTGGAAATGATCGAAGAGGATTACCCGGATTCGCAGGCAGCCCGTTCGGTCGAGTACAAACTCGCCATGCTCCAGGCCGGCAGCTGATCCTCCAATCTCGCTGAGTCCATATGGCCGTCCCTGTCATCCTCGTAGTCGACGACGAAGCCAGCATCCGACGGACGCTGCGCGAAATTCTGGAATACGAAGACTACGCGGTTGAGGAAGCGGAAGACGGAGAAGCCGCGCTGGACAAACTGCGCAAGGACCGTTTTGACGTGGTCTTGCTCGATGTGAAAATGCCCAAGGTGGATGGATTGGAAGTCCTGGCCACGATGGGTAAAGAGCAGATTGACGTACCGGTGGTCATGATCTCTGGTCATGGTACCATTGAAACGGCCGTGGAAGCCACGAAGCTGGGCGCCTTCGATTTCGTCGAGAAGCCGCCCGATCTGAATCGGCTGCTACTCTCGATCCGCAATGCGATGGATCGCGGACAACTGGAGTCCGAGAACAAGCGCATGCGGCAAACCATCGTCGAGAAGGTATCGGGGGAATTGACTCCGATACTCGGCGAGAGCCCCGGAATCCGCAACATCAAGGAGACCATTCAGCGTGTCGCTCCAACGGAGGCTCGCGTCCTGATTACCGGCGAAGCCGGTACGGGCAAGGAACTGGTTGCCAAATGGGTGCACAAGCTGTCCCATCGTAACGAAGGGCCGGTGGTTGAAGTGAACTGTGCCGCGATTCCTTCCGAACTGATCGAAAGTGAGCTGTTTGGGCACGAGAAGGGTAGCTTCACCGGAGCGACCAAGCAGCGAATAGGAAAATTTGAGCAGGCGCACGGTGGAACGCTGTTCCTGGATGAGATCGGTGACATGAGCCTTTCTGCGCAGGCCAAGGTGCTTCGCGCTCTTCAGGAGAACACCATCACTCGCGTCGGAGGCGATCGATCCATTCCGGTGGATGTACGCGTGATTGCGGCTACCAACAAGGATTTGTTGTCCCAGATCGGCGAGCATCAGTTCAGAGAGGATCTCTATCATCGCCTTGCGGTCATCCTGATACACGTTCCGCCTTTGCGGGAGCGGCGGGGGGATGTCCCGGTCATCACGGAAAATATTGCCGAGCGGATTGCTCGTCGCAATGGCCTCGATCCGAAGCCGTTCACTCGCGATGCATTGACGGCGCTCTCCAATTTCGACTGGCGTGGCAATGTGCGTGAGTTACACAATGTGGTCGAACGCTTGACGATTCTGAGCCAGGGTGAACGCATCACTGAATTGGATGTGGAGCGCTACGTTCATCCCGGTGGGGCATCGGGCAATCCGATTATCGGTCTGCTGGACCGATTCGATCAGTTTTCGGACTTCCGTGACAGCGCCGAAAAGCTGTTCATTGAGCACAAGCTCACACAGAACGATTGGAACATCTCACGTACGGCGGAGGCCATTGGCATCCAGCGCTCTCATCTCTACAACAAGATGAGCAAGTACGACATCAGTCGCGACGAGGATTAAGACCGTGATTCTTTCGGCACACGGCGTATCAAAGGCGTACCCGGTGGCCGGGAAAGATCCACTCGTGGTTCTCGAGGAGTTGGACTTGTCTGTTGACACGGGTGAGTTCTTGGCCATTACGGGCGAATCGGGCTGCGGAAAAAGCACCTTGCTACACGTTTTAGGCGCGCTGGATCGACCGGATGATGGCAAGGTCGAGATTCATGGCGTTGATGTTTTTTCGCAGAATGACGACGAATTATCAGCCTTTCGCAACCGTCGAATCGGATTCGTTTTTCAATTCCATCACCTGCTCCCCGAGTTCACCGCGGAGGAAAATGTCATGATGCCTGCACTGGTTGGAGGGACTCGTCCGGCAGAAGCGCGCGCTCGGGCACTCGAATTGCTCGACCTTGTGGGCCTGGCCGAGCGCGCTGAACACCGTCCAGGTGAACTGTCCGGCGGGGAAAAGCAGCGGGTAGCCATCGTGCGCGCACTCATGAATGAACCAGATCTTGTTTTGGCCGATGAGCCTACGGGCAACCTGGATGAAAAGACGGCGCAGAGCCTGCATGCAGAGCTGATCCGATTGAGCCGGGATCTGGGTCAGACGTTTGTTGTGGTCACCCACAACAGGGATTTTGCCGATATGGCGGACCGTGAAATGATTCTCGAACATGGACGACTGAAGGTATCGTCTTCTGACTGATTCCCACCGAATCGACTCAACGCTCATTGAGCAGCCCCATGCGCATCTTCAAGAATCTTAGAGCCCTTATCACGTCCGGTGCCGGTATTGTTGTTGGCATGCCTGATGCCGATTCTGACCCGAACCCGACCCGCCTTTTTCAGGCCTGGTTCAAAGCGGCTCGCAAGTCCGGTTTGTATCTGCCCGAAGCCATGACTGTGGCGACGGCGTCGCCAGGGGGCAGGCCCTCGGCGCGCATGGTTCTGCTCAAACACGCAGATGAGGAGGGCTTCGTCTTTTTCACCAATTACGGAAGCCGTAAGGCATCCGAGCTGGAAGCCAATCCCTACGCGTCCTTGCTGTTTCACTGGCCCATCCTTCAGCGACAAGTCCGGGTTGAAGGCCGCGTTGTACGAGTTTCACGGGAAGAGTCGGCAGACTATTACCACTCGCGCCCGCGAGGTAGCCAGATTGGTGCTTGGGCTTCGAAGCAGTCATCGGAGTTGGACGCTCGTGAGACACTCGAGCGCCGGGTCCAGGAGTTTGAAGGGCAGTTCGGAGAAGGGGACGTCCCGTTACCCGATCATTGGGGCGGTTATCGCATCATACCGGACCGAATGGAGTTCTGGCAGGGTCGTCCCTTCCGCCTGCACGACCGCATCATTTTCGAGCGCAATCATCCAGATGCTGCGTGGGAGACGCATCGTCTTTATCCCTGAGGCGCAGGTGCACGAATGAACTGGGTTTCCATTCGCAGTGGTGCGGATTTTGCGGTTCATTTCTACCGAACAATGGCGGCTTGAACGGGTTAAATGCCGACTGCCCACTACGGCGGTCCGTCCAAACTTGCTCAACGACTTACGCTTTACTGATGGTCGCCGACCTCCTCAAGATCCTTAAAGACGCCAACCGTATCGTCATCTCTACCCATACGCGCCCCGACGGGGATGCGATCGGGTCACAGGTGGCGCTCGGTCATTTCCTGCGTGCCAAGGGGAAGGAGGTCTGGATGATCAATGCGGATCCAGTGCCTTACAACCTCGAGTGGATTCGTGGCTCGTCCGACGTGCGCGTCTACGATCACTCCCTTGAGCTTGTCCAGGCCATCGCGTCCGCGGATGCTGTGGTCATTGTTGATACCAACGCTTTGAATCGTCTCGGTAAACCGGGCAATCAGTTTATAGGGTCAGGTGGAAAGAAGGTGCTCATTGACCACCATACGGATCCGGAAGATTGGTTCGATGTGAGTCATCGCCGGGAAACGGCTTCATCAACGGGTGAACTGCTCTATGAGTTGATGGCTGCGTGGGACTTGGATGGCATCACGTCAGATGTGGCAGCTGCGCTGTATGCAGCAATCATGACGGATACCGGCTCCTTTCGGTTTTCCAATGTGTCTCCAGCGCTGCATCGCATGACGGCCGTTTTGCTGGAGCGTACCGAGTTGACACCGGCAGACATGCATTCTCTGGTCTATGACCGCAAGTCCGCGGAGGGCATGCGGTTGATGGCGGCCGTGCTTTCATCGTTGCAGCTTCATTTCGAAGGGGTGGTAGGCACCATGCAGGTCACCCGAAAGATGCTGGCAGACACCGGGGCCCCGGTAGAGGAAACTGATGGTTTCGTGAACATGCTTCTGACCATCGAAGGTGTTCAGGTCGCACTTATCATGACCGAAACAGCAAAGGGAACGAAGATCAGTTTTCGATCCAAGGGCGGTTGGGAAGTGCACAAGTGGGCCCAGAGTATGGGAGGAGGAGGCCATCGTAATGCCTCAGGCGCTTTTGTGCAGGACTCCCTGGACAACACCTTTACTTCGGTGCTGGCGTCAGCACCTGATTTTTTGAATCTGGATCAGCCGGAGAGTTCATCTGAACTGTCAGCCGAGGATGCGGACTATCTGGCTATGCTCGGAGGCGGCTGATTCTATGGAAACCGGACGTTGATCCGGTTGTCGAAAAGTGGCCTGTCCATACGGGATCGGCCCCCATCGCAGAATAAACTTCACGTACCCAACTCCATGAAAGTATCTGTTTCCACGATCTCTCTGTCAGAGCTGGATGTCGATGTCCTTATCGTCCCCGTCTCCTCTGAGCATGTTGCAGACGGGTTGGAAGACCTGGTGGACGCGTTTGGCTCGGTAGTCGAACGTGCACGGGTTGATATCGCAGGCGCCCCGGGCGACTCCCTTGTGCTGTATCCCGATTCAGGTACGGCCAAACGCGTCGTTCTCGTGGGTATCGGCGAGATGAGCGAGGCCTCGCTGGAAACGCTGCGTAATGCGGCTGCTGCTGGAGCGTCCTCAGCCGGTAGCGTAAAGGCGGAAACAGTGGGCATTTCGGTTCCTGATACCGACCTCGACGGCGATGACGCTGCGCAAGCACTCGTCGAAGGGTTCATGTTGGGCTCCTACCGGTTTGATCGGTATCGCACGACCCAAGAAGCCCGCCTCCCGGCGCAACGGCTTGTGATCCAGACCTCGGATCAGGACAAGCAGGTGCGCCGGGGTGCTGATCGAGGACGCATCGTATCTGAAGCCGTGGCAACGGCTCGCGATTTGGTCAACCTCTCGCCCGACGAGAAAACGCCTGTCTTGCTCTCGAAAGCCATTGAGAAGTCAGCCAAGAAATCCGGATACGAAGTAACCGTGTGGGATAAAGAGCTGATCGAAGAGGAGGGAATGGGTGGCCTGCTGGCCGTCAATCGGGGAAGCCAGGATCCACCTACGTTTTCCGTGCTCGAGTGGCAGCCTGAACATGCACGCAATAGCCGTCCAGTCATTCTGGTTGGCAAGGGAGTCGTGTTCGATACCGGTGGTCTGTCCCTGAAGCCAACCAAAGGCTCCATGGATTCGATGAAATCCGATATGGCCGGTGCCGCGGCGGTTATCGGTGCGATGGAAGCCGTCGCCAAATCGGAACTGCCGCTGTATGTGATCGGATTGATTCCAGCGACAGACAATCGCCCGGGTGAAACAGCATACGTACCGGGAGACATCGTCAAAATGCATTCTGGCAAGACGGTAGAAGTACTGAACACGGATGCCGAGGGCCGTATGATCCTCGCGGATGCCCTGTCCTATGCCGCCTCGTTCTACCCGGAATTGGTCATCGACCTGGCAACGCTTACGGGAGCAGCCGTGGTGGCCCTCGGAGATATTGTGGCGGCGACGATGACGAACGACGAAAAAGGATCTGAAGAACGACTGGCGGCCATGGTGTCCGCCGGCGAGCAGTCCGGCGATCGGGTGCATCCGATGCCTATGTTCGACGAATACAACGAGCAACTCAAGAGCACCGTGGCCGACCTGAAAAACGTCGGTGGTCGTTCAGCCGGATCAATTACGGCAGCCAAATTCCTTGAGCACTTCGTCGATTATCCGTGGATCCACGTGGATATCGCTGGTCCGTCCTTCCTCGACAAAGCCCGTGGCTATCAGTCTGTTGGAGGCACTGGATTCGGTGTTCGACTGCTTACCCAGTTCCTGCAAGACTACGCAGAGAAGAAACGCTGACAGGTTGCTGATGGCGGAGATTCACGCTAACGACCCTGAATTGCACCCTTCTTCGAGGATCCGGATCGCCGTTTCCATGGGTGATCCGAACGGCATTGGCCCGGAAATTCTGGCCAAGGTCTTGGTTGATCACGCGATTACCGATCGGATTGAACTCATTCCAGTCGGATCCGTCTCGGTTCTTCGGCACTATATGGAACGTGTTGGCCAGGATGGCCCCGAGCCGTATGTGGAAGACGTTGCGACCGATACAGAGTTCGAGTTGCTTCCCGGTCGTGCGGATCCTTCTGCTGGAAGACTCGCCATGCACAGTGTGGAGCGTGCCGTTGAAATGTGTCTAGAAGGCCGTGTGGATGCCATGACGACCTGCCCTATTTCCAAAGAAGTCATCGCGCACGCAGGGTTCAATTTTCCCGGTCATACCGAATTCATCGCGGAAAAGACGGGAACAGGGGAGGTATTGATGATGATGGTCTCTGGCAGCTTGCGGGTCGGTCTCGTCAGCGCACACATTCCCTTGTCTCGCGTGGCTGGGGCAGTTACGATAGAGAGCGTCCAGCGCACGATCGGACTCATGGCGGATTCCCTGAGAAAGGACTTTGGAATGGAGCGACCCAAGATCGCGGTGCTGGGACTGAACCCCCACGCCGGCGATGGCGGGGTACTGGGGAATGAAGAGAGGGATGTAATCGTGCCAGCCATGGCTGGCCTGTCGGTTGAAGCTGAACTCACAGGTCCCTTTCCTGCAGATGGTTTCTTCGGCAGTGGAAAATGGAAAAAAGTGGATGGGGTAGTAGCCATGTATCACGATCAAGGATTGGGCCCTTTCAAGGCACTGTCGTTTGGTCAAGGTGTTAACATGACAGCCGGGCTTCCCGTCGTTCGCACGTCGCCCGATCATGGCACCGGTTTTGATATTGCAGGTACGGATGCAGCAGACCCTTCCAGTTTGCGAGCGGCGTTGATCCTGGCCGCGGAGGTTGCCGAGCGGAGAAAAAACGCTCTCCAGAGCACGGGTGGACCTTCAACAGCTGAGATAGAAGCATGAAATCAGTCGCTCCTTATTCCAGTCTCGCTACGGTCTACGACGCGGTTATGGCGCATGTCGACTACGAAGCGTGGGCAGATTATGTGCTTCACTTGATCGACGAATACGGTTGGGACGGAGAATCCGATGATGCCCCGCCTCCGACTGAAGGGATGCACGTCCTGGAACTGGGCGCGGGGACCGGACTGCTGACCGAAGAGCTGCTGGATCAGTCCGATTGGACCATGCTGGTCACAGACGGATCGGCTCCGATGCTGGCTGAGGCTCGGGTACGCCTGGGAGAGTCGAATGAGCGTACATCATTCCAGGAACTGGATTTTTCAACGATATGGGAGGCGGATGGCACGTTTGACTGTCAACTTCTTCTCTACGACGGATTCAACTACCTGTTGGATCTCGAGCAGGTGAATGCCCTTTTTGCTTCGGTGAAGAAAGCTGGTCGTCCGCGCGGACTTCTCGTTTTCGATCAGAGCACGCCGCATAATTCCATCAACAACGCAGCGTTCTTTGAAGATGCGGGAGAGAAAGGGACACTCCAATACCACCGAAAAAGCCATTTTGACGTGGAAATGGGTATCCACACCACGGAATTTGAGATCACTGGGCCGGAAGGAGTATTTCGGGAAGTACACCGTCAGCGCGCCTGGACGCGGTCTCAGGTCGTGGATCTGTTGGCCCAAGCTGGGCTTGAAGTGGTTGCATCTCTTGACGGATTCAGCCTGGATCCAGCGCACGATGAGAGCGAGCGTATCCACTGGGTGATTCGGCTGCCGGACTGAACTTCCCGGGGAGAGAATCTGGATTTCCAGCGGCTATGGTATCCAGCGCGCCAATCCGTCGTGAACATCCCAAGCAGCTTGGATTATATTCGGACGCAGCGTGCCGACCTGTCTCCCGTGGGATAGCGGGATTCTGACCTTGCCTACTTCCTGTGATTGAACTCAAAAACGTAACGGTCTCCTACGAAACGCCGGAAAACAAACGGCGCGTCGTACTGGACGATGTTTCCCTGCGGGTGGAGCGTGGGGAGCTCGTGTACCTGGTAGGGCCCACGGGGAGCGGAAAGAGTTCGCTATTGAAACTGCTCTATATGGAGCAGCAGCCGGATCGAGGCATCGTCAGGGTCGCTGATTCCAGTTCTGACACCATCAAACGCTCCGATGTCCCGTATTTGCGTCGGTCCTTGGGAATAGTGTTTCAGGATTTCCAGCTGCTCCCGGATCGAAACGTCTTCGATAATGTCGCATTTGCCCAATACGTCACGGGGCACCGGGGGAAGGGCGTAAAAAGTAAAGTGCTTCATGTCCTCTCGCGCGTTGGTCTCTCTCGCAAACGTCGCCAGTACCCGCATCAACTCAGCGGAGGCGAACAGCAGCGTGTCGTCATTGCGCGGGCCATCATCAACGATCCCTGGATCATTCTGGCGGACGAACCTACTGGCAATCTCGATCCGACTGTTGCCGACGAAATCCAAAGGCTGTTGATCGGGTTGCATCGTAGTGGCATGACGGTCGTCATGGCCACGCATGATTACCGTTTGGTCCGCAGCTTTCCTGCCCGGACGTTGGCCGTCATGAATCGGCAGATTGTAGAAGTGGATCCCCGATCACTCCAGGGTTGATTCTGGCATTATGGGACCTGAAGGCCGCCTTCGGGGCGGGCCCGGGTGCTTCGAAGTCCGTTTGCTCACACCCGACCATCGGGTTATATTGGCCCCCATTCGATTTAAAACGGCCTTTCGGGGAATGACCCCTCTATCGGCGGGCTGAAGAGAGACCCGGATCCTGTGAGTTGAAGCCGAACCCGCTCGGGCCCGGCGGCAACAGGTCTTGAGGCTGCACCCCTAACGGAACCAATATCCTGATCCATGGAATTCATTGAGCACTTTGTAGACATCGTCGGCGGCTTCCTTTCGCCCATTCTGGTCGTCGGCCTCTTGGGAGCGGGTGCCTTCCTGACCGTTCGCCTGGGCTTTATCCAGCTTCGACGCCTGGGTCACGGTTTTGCCGTCACGACCGGGAAATACGATTCAGAAGACACGCCGGGTGACGTTTCTCACTTTCAGGCCCTTACAACAGCTCTCTCTGCTACCGTCGGAACCGGTAATATTGCCGGTGTAGCCCTCGCTATTCACTGGGGTGGTCCGGGCGCCTTGTTCTGGATGTGGGTTACTGCTCTCCTGGGGATGGCTACGAAATATTCGGAGGTCACGCTCGCCCAGCATTATCGCATCAACATGGACGGGGAAGCCAAATGGGAAGGCTCGGTGGCCGGTGGTCCGATGTACTACATCGAACGCGGCATCAAAGATGTCTTCGGCTGGAATTGGAAGCCGGTAGCCGTCTTTTTTGCCTTCATGCTCATGATTACCTCGTTCTTTACAGGGAACGCCATTCAGTCCAATACAATTGCGACTCAGGTAGCTGACAACTTCGGCATCGATACCTGGATCACTGGTCTGATCACCGCTTCCATCGTGGGCGCCGTGATTATTGGTGGTATCAAACGTATCGGACGCGTAACAGGAATTCTTGCCCCGGTTATGGCCGCTATTTACGTCACGGCCGCGCTACTGGTGCTGATGGTCAATTTCCAGGAAGTGATTCCAGCCTTCGGGACCATCATTGGAGAGGCCTTCAGCCCGTCTGCGGGTGTAGCTGGAACCGGAATGGGCGTCTTTCTCTTCACGCTTCAGTACGGTGTTCAACGAGGCCTTTTCTCGAATGAGGCTGGACAGGGTTCAGCTCCGATTGCCCACTCTGCTGCCAAAACCGATGAGCCAGTCTCTGAGGGTGTTGTAGCCCTGCTGGAGCCTTTTATCGATACCATCGTTATCTGCACCATGACCGGTCTGGTCATTGTGTCCACAGGTGTATTTGAAGCCAAAGTCCCGACCGAAATCTCTCTGGATGACGGTAACATCTCCTTTGTCGAGTACGATGCGGATGGTATGCACCAGAACGCCGATGACCCCACCGAGGTGTCGGTCACGGCAGGTGTTCCGACCACCGATAACGGATCCCTCTTCGCCTACTACGATATCTCGGTCGATGGCTTCTTCACGGACGAAGCCCAGACCGTTCCGTTCACGGGAACGATCCTGCCCGCCGAGGCGCGCGCTGTTTCTGCCGAAGGAACGGAGTACACCGTCCTCTATGGTGATGCCGCGCGAAACAGCTCTCCGCTGACGACGCTTGGATTCGAGCAGGGCCTCGAGCCCCTTGGACTCGCATGGCTTGGGAAGTGGGTCGTATTGATGTGTGTCTTCCTGTTTGCTGTGTCCACCGCAATCTCCTGGAGCTACTACGGTGACCGCTGCGCCAACTACATTTGGGGCAAAAAGGCCATCCTCCCGTACAAGTTCGTCTTCCTGCTCTTCCACTTTGCAGGTGCGGTGATTGCTGTCACAACGATCTGGGATCTCGGAGATGTAGCTCTTTCCCTTGTGACCCTGCCGAACGTCATCAGTTTGATCCTGCTTTCAGGTCTGCTGAAGAAGATCACCGACAGTTACTTCGAGCGGAAGCCTTGGGAGTCTGAAGGCCACGTCTAATCGATCCGAGCTTGGCCCCCATGGACCACGTCCACGTCATTGAACATCCGATCCTGCAGCGGGACCTCACGATCCTGCGGCGGGCGGATACACCCTTCGGTGTTTTCAGGAGTACGCTCTCGGACGTGTCGTCAATTCTGGCCTACGAAGCACTTCGCAGCATTCGGATGCGCGAGGTCGGAATCGACACACCGCTCGAGCCTACTCTCGGACACGAGGTGGATGAGTACGTCATTGTAGTTCCCATTCTGCGAGCGGGATTGGGAATGGTTGACGGCTTTGTCCGTTTTCTTCCAGAAGCGCGTGTGGGTCACCTCGGGATGTACCGAGATGAAAACACGCATGAACCGGTGGATTACTACACGAGTATCCCTCCCGGTATTGAGATGGCCAGGGTGTTTGTGGTGGATCCGATGCTGGCTACCGGCGGCAGTGCTGCAGGTGCCATTGACCAACTGAAGCGGCTGGGAGCGCAGTCCATCGTGCTGGTGACCCTTGTATCTGCACCGGAAGGCATCGCTTTCGTTCATAATGCGCACCCCGACGTTCCGCTTGTGACAGCTGTCGTCGACCGGGAATTAGATGAAAACGCCTACATTCGGCCCGGTCTCGGCGACGCCGGAGACCGGATTTTTGGAACCAGCTGAGACACGTATGCAGCGTCTTTTTGCGACGGCCTTCCTGACGATCCTGTTACTGACGGCAGGATCCGTTCACGCCCAGGACACCAGTTTCAGTATCCCGGAGGTCGTACTGGATGGGATCGAGTTCAATGTGACTCTGCATCCCGGTGCCACGGATTCGCTTTCGGCCGCCTTCTACACTGTGGCCGGCGTCAACGAGCCCGTTGCATTCGAGTTGGATGACGATGGTAACTTGGTCGCATCAGGAGTCCGTGTATCTGGAACGAAAACCCAGGAGATTTCACTACTTCGGGATGGGGAGACCTTTCTGGTCAAAACGACGCGTAGCATCTCCGGATGGTGGAGCATCATTCCGCCACTCATGGCCATCGGGATGGCCCTGCTGACCAAGCGTGTCATTCCGGCCCTCTTTACAGGTATTTGGTTCGGTGCCATGACGGCCATCGGATTCTCCATCGGCGGCGTTTTCCAGGGAGCGCTGGATACCTTTCAGGTCTATGTCCTACAGGAGTTCATCGACGAGGGTCACGCCTCGGTGATATTGTTCTCGTGTATGATTGGGGGACTCGTTGGCATCATATCGAAGAATGGTGGGATGCAGGGTGTGGTCAACATCATCTCCCGGTATGCCAGTAACCCGCAGCGTGGTCAAACATCGACAGCTGCCCTTGGGTTAGCCATCTTCTTTGATGACTACGCCAACTCATTGGTTGTGGGCAACACCATGCGATCGGTCACGGATCGCTTACGCATTTCGAGAGAAAAGCTGGCCTATCTCGTTGATTCAACCGCGGCGCCGGTAGCCTGTATTGCACTCGTCACGACCTGGATCGGCTACGAGGTCGGAATGATCGGAGAAGCCATCAGCAAGGTGGACGGTCTGGACGGGAGTGCCTATGCCTTCTTCTTGGGCTCCATCCCGTATTCATTTTACCCAATCCTTGCCATCAGCTTTGTATTCATGGTGTCCCTGACCCGACGCGATTTCGGGCCCATGCTCAAAGCAGAGATGCGAGCCCGTTTAACCGGCGAAGTGGTTCGGGAAGGAGCCAATGTGGATGAAGCGGCTGTTTCTGGAGAGGAAACCAAGCCAAAAGATGGAATTCCTATTCGTGCCATCAACGCCATCATTCCAATTATTGTCTTGGTTGGAGGCGTCCTTGTCGGGTTATACGCAACGGGTGATGGAGATACGCTCCAGGAGATCATAAACAATTCTGACTCCTATACAGCCCTGATGTGGGCCTCCTTGATCTCCGTTCTCGTCGCCGCCATCATGACCTCTTTCCAGCGCATTCTGGATCTAGGCGAGATTGTGGAAGCATGGTATGGGGGATTGAAGAGCATGCTTTTTGCCATGATCATCCTCGTGCTGGCTTGGGCCCTGTCTGCCATCACCGAACAGCTTCACACCGCTCCGTATCTTGTTTCTGTGCTTGGCGATTCGCTTAATCCCGGGTTCGTCCCGGTCGTGGTCTTCTTGCTGGCCGCCGCAACTGCGTTCGCCACGGGCTCGAGCTGGGGAACCATGGGTATTCTGCTTCCCTTGGTCATTCCGCTTGTTTGGGCGGTGATGTCATTCAATGGCATGGGAGATGAAGCGTACTACTACATTCTCTATTCGACCATTTCCTGCATTCTTGCAGGTGCCGTTTGGGGTGATCATTGCTCCCCGATTTCTGACACCACCATTTTGTCGTCCATGGCTTCTGGGTGTGACCACATCGACCACGTCCGTACCCAGTTACCTTATGCCATGTTTGTCGGCATAGTGGCCATTATCGTAGGTATCATTCCCTCAGGATTCGGATTCCCGTGGTGGATTTCCCTTCCCGTTGGACTGGTGATACTTTTTGCCGGGCTTCGCTTCTTCGGACGCGTAGCGGAGGAGGAGTTGAAGGCCATGGAGGTGGCCTGAGTATGGAAGGAAACTGGATTGATTCAGACGATCGCCCATGGGGACGCTGGGAAGAATACCTCAATGAACCCGGATATCGGGTCAAGCGAATTATCGTGCATCCCGGCCAGCGTTTGTCCCTTCAGCGTCATCAGAAGCACAGTGAGCACTGGGTTATTGTTGCGGGAACCGGCATGTTCACCTTGGACGAGAGTATTACTGAGGTCAATCCCGGCGATAAGGTATTTATCCCGGTTCGCGGGGTTCACCGCATTGAAAACCCGGGTACTGAACCGCTGATCATCATCGAAACCCAGCTGGGTATCTGTGACGAGGATGATATCGAGCGTTTGGAAGACGACTACGGACGCGTGTAGGACCAACGCAGTCGAATGAGCCGGCTATTGCTTTCAGTCCGACGTTCCCGATGTGCGTTGCAGATGGCGTGTGGAGATGGTTACGCCCATTACCAGGAAGATGTAGTACCCCAGAATCCGCCACGTCAACAAAGACGGAACGATCAGAGCAGCGCTCGGCAGCAAGTCGCCAAAAAACAGCGCATATAAGCCCTCGATTCCTCCTGCTCCCCCCGGCGTCGGCATGATCAGCGACGAGATGGTCTGAGCGATGGATCGCATGGTAAGCAGCAGCGTGTCCACATCCGGTACAAAGCTCCAGATAACCAGCACGGCAAGGGAATAGCGTGCCAACCATGTCCCTGCAGTCAGTCCGAATCCTCGAAGAAAGAAATCTTTCTTCTGCTTGCGCAGCACGGCGGACCGCTCTGCGAACTGCTCCATTTCTTTCAATACCCGTTCTCTGAAACGACGCAGGAGCGGCAGCTTGAACAGCGTGGCGGCGATGCGCGAAAGCAACTCGGGGTGAAAGAGCGTGGCGTAAGCAAATACCGCGGCATAGGCCATGAGGGTTACGAAATAAATCATGGCCGTCCACAGGCCTACCGTACCCGCGGCCGCTGGAATGACGTCCATGTATATCGATGCAACCAGGATCACAGGGACCGACTGCGCAAACCAGACCTGGTCAAGTAGCATGACATACGTCATCACGGCAGATGCATCACCGATCGCAATGGGTCCTCTCCGGGATGCTTTTGTCTCCATGGAGGTCACACGTGACTCCCGGGCAATGTAGTATGCCGTCAGCGGTGCTCCTCCAACCACGCTTGGGGAAATGTTGGAAGCAAAATCCCACATCAGCTGACATCGTATGCCAGCCTTGAATCCCAATGAGTGACGCGAGACGAAGCTGATGCGCCATCCGCCAAACCAGACTCGCGCCGCCGTTGCTCCCAAGGCGGCCAGCATGATCCAGGGATTGACGGCTTTGATGAACTGACCGAATGCCCCCTCGTCCCACGTATACCATGCAATGATGCCAAGCACGCCCAGACCAAGCACCAGGGGCAGGAGCAGACCCTTCAGGGAAATGGTCGGTGCACCAGCGGCCAGCTGGCCCGAGTCGGGAAATCCAGCAGGATGGTCGTCGGTCTGAACCGGGTCGTGATGAATCGTAGGGTCTGCCATGTGGGGCCGGAACGGGGAGATGCCTGTCGGGTTCAGGCGGTGGGCCGATTACGATCAGCCTGCTCCGTGGTTTCTGGAGCCGACATCAGAGTAGTTGAGATCCTATGCCTTCTTCCACCATTCAGCGCGCAGATCTGCATATGCACTCCACGGCTTCCGACGGCCGAATGGATCCTGCGGATCTTGCCCGAGCTGCTGCCGACGGTGGATTGGAGCTGGTCTCGTTGACGGATCATGATACCCTGGCCGGGTGGCGAGCATTTGAAGAGGCTGCCCGGGAGGCCGCCATTCAGTGTGTGCCCGGCGTTGAAATCAGCGCTCGTCAGAAAGGCGAAGAAGTGCATCTGGTTGCCTATGCCTTCAATCCGGAGGAGGAGGGGCTGCAAGGCTTCCTTTCTTTGCAGCAGCATCGTCGAAACGAACGGGCCCTCGCTTTTGTTACGACATTGCAGCAGGCAAAGGTACTGCCTGCAACGGCGCGTCTTGTTTCGGACAACGGGCATACGTCCTGGGCTCGACCTCATATTGCCCGGCTATTGCTCAAACACGGTGCGGTGGCGTCTATGGACGAGGCGTTTGACCGGTATCTCACCCCAAGGTGTGCCACGTTTGTTGAGAAGCCGCTTCCCAGTGGTGCCGAAGCCATTTCTGTCATCCATGAAGCGGGTGGTATTATCAGTTTGGCTCATCCAGGACATCACGTGTCGCATCAGGTTGTCATGAGTTTGATTGATGCCGGACTGGATGGAGTGGAAGTGGTGCACCCCTCGCACGACGAAATGCTGGAGTCGTATTACGTATCCCTTGCCGAGCGTAACGGGCTCCTTAAAACGGGTGGTTCAGACTTTCATGCGCGACCCAAACACGGAGCCAGACAGTTGGGTGAACGTTGGTTTACCCCGGATGCATCTCTTTTGCATGCCCTTCGGACCCATTGATTCCGCCTGGCGTTCGTCGATGGCATCCCGCTCAACCCGGAATACTGCATCACGTTGATGATTTCCCGTCTACTTGCCTCTGTCTTGGCGATGATGTTGCTCGCCGCACCGGTATCGGCTCAACTGGTCGATGGCTGGGTAGCTCACACATCATTTGGCGAAGCGACCGATCTGGTGGTGGCTGGAGACGAAATCTGGGTAGCTACGACAGGGGGGGTTTATTCGGTCAATCCGTCCGTGGGTGATATTTCCCGTCTTACAGTCGTTGATGGTCTTTCGAATGTTGGGGCCTCGGCGCTGGATGAGGATCCCGATCGGGGGTTTGTGTGGGTCGGATATGACGACGGGCTTCTTGACCGGATTGACCGGACATCGGGTACCATTCGCACATTTCGGGATATCACTCGGGCCGATCAGTATCCGTCCCGCGGAATCAATCGACTCCGTGTGGTTGGCGACTCTCTTTTTATTGCCACCCAGTTCGGGGTCGTAGTATTTGACCCAGAGCGAAACGAAGTGCGGGATTCGTTCGATCGATTTGGTTCAATGACAGTCGGTCAAGAAGTACATGACGTGCTGGTAGAGTCCACTATCCTTGGCCAGCCAGCGCTTTGGATTGCGACTGACGATGGGATTGCCGTCTCTCCCCTGGATGGGCGAAATCTCAAAGATCCTGCGTCCTGGCAGATCGAACGACTTGGGACAGCCTTTCGTCCCAGACCAGTGCTCTCACTCGGTGCGCTGGATGGGCGTCTCTACGTTGGGACCGACGCAGGCATTTTCGAACGCACGGCACAAGATCAGTTCACGGACCTTTCCGTCACCAACCGTCCCGTGAATCGACTTGAAAGCGGCCCGGGATTTCTGGCAGGAAGTGCGACGTTTACCGTTGCATTCGTTCGATCAGGCGGCGCGGCGTCAGCCCATACCGTAACTGACTTTGGATTTCCAGTAGCAATCGACATTGCCTCCAACGGCGATATCTGGGTGGCCGATGAAGCCAATGGCACCGGGCGATCGAGTCTGCCCTCTGCTGACGAGGGAGCAATTTCACTCACTGGGGTGTGGCTTCCCGATGGACCAGCTGATGGCACATTCTCCCAGGTCTCTATTTCTTCTGAAGGGGATGTTTGGCTGGCGGGAGTGAATGAAGCTGGCACCGGATTTTATCGGTTGGATACCCAAGGCATGTGGACCACATGGTCTTCCTCTCGTACCTCAGAACTGGCCGGCAAAGGAGCGTTTGTCCAAATCCACGCCGGCGCCAGCGGATCTGGTTGGGCCGGGTCGGAAGGTGGCGGGGTTGCTCAGGTAGAAGCTGATGGATCCGTAACTCTTTTTACTCCCGCCAATTCATCTTTGCTTCCGGCCTCGGGTTCCGTGGATTTTGTCGTTGTCGGGGGCGTTCACGAAGACCAAGTCAGCAATCTCTGGGTTACTACGCGGGCTTCTTCCAGACCACTCCATGTTCGGACGGCGACGGGGGATTGGACCGCGTTTGGACCCAAGATTGGTCAAGGACTGCTCTCCAGTGCTACGGCTTATGGTCGCATATATGTCGATTCCTTCGACCAGAAGTGGATTGTTGTCCACCGAGAGACCAACTTCCAGCAGAAGAAAGGTTTGATGGTCCTTGAAACGGGGATTCCGGAGAATCCGAGTGACGACGAATTCCGGTATTTCGATGATCGTGGGGCGGCCGGACAGGGGCTTCCAGCTGTCAGTGTAAACGCTGTTGCGGAGGATCGCGATGGGCTTGTCTGGATTGGTACGGACAGCGGTCCGGCGTTTTTCATCAATACCGGTATTGTGGCGCGTGACAACTCCGCCGTTCCGATTTGGCCGCAGTGGGCGGATCGCAGTCGCGGGACCTTCATGCTGTTTGGACTCACAATAAATGATATCGCAGTAGATCCCGCTGGTCGCATTTGGTTTGCGACAAATGACGGAGCCTGGCTGGTCGAAGCTGTCGAGGGTGGTTTCGATCTGGTCCAGCACTTCACATCTGAGAATTCCCCTCTCTTCTCAGACGAAGTCCTCTCCGTGGACGTGAATGCTTCCACAGGTGATGTCTTCTTTTCGACGGATCGTGGTCTCATCTCTTACGCGTCCGACGCCATCGCCCCACAGCAACAGGCCGGAGACCTGGTTGTATTTCCGAACCCCGTCAGGATTACGGATCTGGCCAATCCGAGTGTTTTTGTCGAGGGCCTGGTTGCTGCCACGGATATTCGAATCGTCACGGTGGCAGGAAACCTGGTTCGTCGTATGCAGGCTCGTGGAGGACGCACTCGGTGGGATTTACGGGACGAAGAGGGGCGGATGGTTGATTCGGGCGTTTATCTGATCATTGCGGTTGGTCAGAACGATGAAGGATCTTCCGTTGGAAAGGTTGTCGTTGTCCGATAGCCCGGAGCTGTTTCGGACGGATGGACCAGCGGGATCTCTATGTCCACCAAAAGTTCAACGTTTATCAGGTTGAACGGCATTCAGACAACGCCCTATATTTCTAGTCTATGATTTCATGGTGGTCGTAGCTCAGTTGGTTAGAGCGCCAGGTTGTGGCCCTGGAGGTCGGGGGTTCAAATCCCCTCGATCACCCCAAGAGCTGCGATGAATCGGAAACCCGATTTCGCCGTGAGCTCGAGATGCCGCGTTCGTCTAGGGGTTTAGGACGCCGCCCTTTCACGGCGGTAACACGGGTTCAAATCCCGTACGCGGTACGACGAGGCCCCGCCGACCTTCGGTCGAGCGGGGCCTCGCTGGTTTTGGACTTTTTTTGGGCCCGGTCAGCTTCAGCTGGCCGGGCTTTTGTCGTTTATCAATGTGTGTGATTCGGCATGCCGATGCTATCGGTCAGTAAACAGCAGCTGGCCTTCGCGCTTGAGGTACGCCCATCCCGAAAGTCCGTGCCATCGCATGCCCAACTTCACTTCATACGTCACGCGGCGACCGTCTTCCTCTACTTCAAACGTATGTTTGGCACCCAGAATGGATCGTTTGGACGAAACCACATCGCCATCGTATGTGACGTTTTCCATCCCTGTCGGCGTCATTCCAGGAATACGGATCGTGTGGCCGTTATGAATTACGGTACGCATGCTTCGTTGTGCTTTGAGTGAAAGATGCCTCGACACGGTTTTGCAAATTGGTCAAACGCATCGAAAAGGGTATCGTCGGTCGAGGAAGCTGCATTAAGTAGCTCCCGATCGTCCAGCTTTTCATCTGGTATCATCAGGCCTTGGATCCGTCCTGTGCGGGCACCTGAGGCTGCCTATCCCATTCTCGTCCAGCGATGAACATTCTGACCATTGAAGACCTTCGAAAGTCCTATGGGACGAAGCCACTGCTGACCTCGGTCACCTTTGGTCTCGAGGACAATGAAAAAATGGGATTGATTGGCGCGAATGGCTCCGGTAAGACGACCCTCATGCGCATCATTTGCGGTATTGAAAAGCACGAGGCCGGGCGCATGGTGGTTCAAAACAATGCCCGGGTCGCTTTCCTGCCCCAAAACCCGTCTTTTGATCCTTCTCATACGGTGCTGGATGCCGTTTTTGATCAGGGTGATCCCTTGCTACGGCTGTTGCACGACTATGAGGAGGTGTCCTATGCGCTTTCTCAAGCCGGTGCAGCGGTCGATGAGCAGCTGCTCAAACGCATGACCGATCTGAGTCATCAACTCGATGTAACAGGAGGTTGGGACCGGGAGGCGAGCGCCAAGGCCGTTCTGGACAGACTGGGCCTTCGTGACATGGACGCCCTCGTCGGCTCGTTGTCCGGCGGACAGCGAAAGCGGGTAGCGCTGGCTCGGGCCCTGGTTCTTCAGCCTGACCTGTTACTTCTTGACGAACCAACCAACCATCTCGACACCGAAACCATTTCCTGGTTGGAATCCTACCTGGCCAGTTACCCGGGAGCGCTGCTTCTAGTGACGCATGACCGCTATTTCCTTGACCGCGTAACCAATCGGATGCTTGAAGTGACCCCCGAAGGTGTCATGAAATACGAGGGTAACTATTCTCGTTACCTCGAGCTGAAAGAAGAACAGGATCGCCTGAAGGAAGCCACGGAAAGGACGCGGCAGAACCTGGCGCGTCGTGAATTGGCTTGGTTGCGTCGCGGACCAAAGGCGCGGACGTCCAAGGCAAAGTATCGAGTGGAACGGGCGCAGGCGCTTCAAGAAAGTACCGGGTCAGGACCGGATGCGAGGCTGCAGTTAGCCGCAGCATCAACGCGACTGGGCAAGAAGGTTTTGGAGTTCAAGGGTATCTCCAAGGCATACGATGACAAAGCACTTATCCAGAACTACTCCCGATTGATCGCCCGAACTGATCGCTTGGGGATCATAGGGGAGAATGGTTCGGGTAAGACCACGCTGCTGGACATGATTGCCGGTAAAGTTCAACCTGACAAAGGAGAGATTGAAGCGGGCCCCACGGTTGTCATCGGATACTTTGATCAGGAAGGGCGCCCGCTCAACGACGAGCTCAGGGTAATTGATACGGTCACCGAGGTAGCCGAGAATGTCCGTACGGCAGATGGATCTGTGATCACGGCAAGCCAGATGCTGGAACGCTTCCTTTTTCCACCCGCTGTCCAGTACACCCCGGTGGCCAAGCTCTCCGGAGGGGAACGTCGTCGGCTGCATTTGCTGTTGGTGCTCATGGAAGCGCCCAATATCCTACTTCTTGATGAGCCGACGAACGATCTGGACATAGCAACATTGGCGGCGTTGGAAGAATACTTGGACACGTTTGATGGCGTGCTGATCGTCGTGTCACACGATCGCTGGTTCTTGGATCGGACCATAGACCACTTGCTTCATTTCGAAGGCGGTGGGGCTATTCGGGAGTATCCAGGAGACTATTCTGCATTCCTCGAAGTGCGCAAACAGGAGCAAGTCGCTGAGGCAGCCGCATCGAAGAAGAAGGCCAAGTCCAAGCCGGCTATGTCAGCATCACCGTCCTCCAGTAGCACGGCGGGGCCTGCCAAACTTTCCTACAAGGAGAAGAAAGAACTCGAAGAAACCGAGCGGCGAATCGAAGCGGCAGAGGAACGGAAAGCGGCCATTGAGTCTGATCTGAGCTCTGGAATTACGGACCTGGATGTCATCACCTCGCTTTCTGAAGAGTTGGGGGACCTGCTGGCGACTTTGGAGAGCGATATGGAACGGTGGGCAGAGTTGGCCGAGCGGGCCTGAGTCCGTGAAAAAAGGAGGCCCGGTCAGCTCCTGCTGACCGGGCCCTGAATCGCTCGTCATCTCATGACGCGCCCCGACAAACCGGCTGCCTCCCGATCACCCAGAAACGCCAAGCCAAAACGGCAACGAGAGGTGTCATGGCAGGGGGAATGGACTGGAGCCAGACCAGTTGGGCAACCAACGTAACCGCCATCAGCAAGCTACAAGCTCGGAGATAGGTGGTGAGCCAGGATGCCCGTTTCCACCAGATGGCAGCAATCAGGTGAGTTGGCAAGGCCCACAGAAGGTCCGCATTCCAGCCGGTTACCCAGTGAAGCGTTGCCAGCCACATGAGCAGAAGGATGAAGCCCATTATGCCGAGGACAAATAAGAACACCCGGTCGATGGGCTCGGGTCCGTTCAAGCTGTTGGATCGGATCGAGCGCGCGGTAAAGACCAGAATGAGGATGGAAACGATCCAGAAAAGCCACTGAACACGGTCAAAGCGGGGTGGGGCGGGGTACCAAGAATAGTCCAGCACTATCCGTTCATCCCTTACCAATGGGCCGGATTCGGATGATGCGGATGCTTCCAGCGTACGCATCAGGTCCAGCGGCAAGAAGGCGCGATCTTCAGGGGCGACCGATCGATCCATGGGGTGACCAAATGCCAGATCGATCCCCAGATCCAACCATGCAACCTGATGAACGTATCCGTCAATGACTTGCCGATACGTCTGCTGGCCTTCTAAGAGCGATTCCGGCAGTGCAATCGCCTCCACTGCAATCAGCAAATCGAGGATGCGCGTCGAACAATTATCACGGACGAAATCGTAGGCATAAGCACGGTTATCAGGTTTCAGATTCTCAAGCAGTAAGGCCCACAATGCCTGCTTGGCTTGGTCTGAAAGAGCTATTTCTTGTTCGATTACCCCTCGTTCTTGTGCTGCATAGCCTCGCATGAAGCGGGTCATGGGCTCCAGGCTCAGTTCGTACTCCATGGCACCGAAGGCAAAGCGCGGTACGAAATACGGCTGTGTGACATCAAACGTACCCCAATTGAATACGGCGTCGAATCCTTGAACAGGGTCAGATACGCGCAACGCAGAATGTCCCCAAAGCGAATAGACTTCCTGACCAGGATTGGCGGTCAACACAGATATGCGTGCCTGTGAAGACAGAGAGTCGGCAAACTGGGCGGTAGCTCGTTGCGACGTCAGACCCAGGGAAATGACCAGCATGAGAACGGCACACGCGCACCGCCGTAAGAGCTTGTACCCTGACCTGATCATCATAACTGTCGGTAGCTGGCTGGTGAGTAGAAGACGACGAGCAGAATGCAGTCTGCGTGCCTTGCGTGATGTAATCCCCGCGCCCGAAACGGAGCTTAGGTACGAAGATCACTGGCAATTGCTGGTAGCGGTTGTGCTCTCAGCCCAATGTACCGACGCGCGAGTGAATCAGGTAACCCCATCGTTATTCGAGCGGTTTCCGACAGTCCAGGATATGGCGGAATCAACTTCCGAAGAGGTGTTTCCCTTGATCCAGTCCATCTCCTACCCCAACAACAAGTCAAAACATCTGGTTGGGGCCGCTAATCTGCTGGTGGACGAATTCGAAGGAGTCGTCCCGGCATCGGTTGACGATCTCGTGCGGCTGCCGGGAGTAGGACGAAAAACGGCCCAAGTGGTCGCGAGCGTTGCATTCAATGTGCCCACCCTTGCTGTCGATACGCACGTGTTCCGTGTGGCCAATCGCATCGGTTTGGTTACTGAACGAGCCACGACCCCCGATAAAGTCGAACGCCAACTCAAAAGGCTGTTGGACCGAGAGGAGTGGGGCGAAGCGCATCATCTTTTGATCCTGCATGGCCGCTATACGTGTACGGCCCGTTCACCAAAGTGTACCTCCTGTGCGGCCGCTGCGTGTTGCCAATACAAGGAGCGCTTGGATCGACTACCAGACCCCAGATCCGGTCTTGATATCCGAAAAGGATTGTATTTCTGTGCCACGCGCAACCACTACTTTGATGAGCCTGATTGCGTGACCGATCGAGCCGGGATGGATCAGATTTCTTGTCCTCGATGCGGGTCCATGAATGTGTTTCTATCGAAAACAGGTCAGAGCACGAAGCAGGTCAAGGACTACCGGGTATGAACGACTCCGACGGCAGACTACCGCATGCAATTGACGCAACCAACCCACACTTCAAGCACGTTCGATTTCTTTCTACCATGAACAAGCATCTTCTTATGATCCTAGACGGCTACGGTATTGCCGAGGACCCGTCTGTCAGCGCCATTGATGCTGCAGAGAAGCCCTTTTTGGATCACCTGTTCCAGAAATATCCAACGGGGACGCTGGATGCTTCCGGCCTCGCTGTGGGATTGCCCGAAGGCCAAATGGGTAACTCGGAAGTAGGCCACATGAATCTGGGCGCAGGACGGGTGGTGTATCAGGAAATCACGCGGATTGATCGTGCCATCCAAACCGGGGAGTTCGACCGGAATCAGCTACTCTTGTCCGCCATCCGGGGGGTGAAAGAAAACGGCCGCACGCTGCACCTTATAGGTCTGCTTTCAGACGGTGGTGTTCATTCTTCCCAGGAGCACCTGCACGCGTTGGTTCGTCTGGCTGCTTCCGAAGGATTGGCCGGATCGGACGTCGTAGTACACGCTTTCATGGATGGCCGTGATACCTCCCCGCATGGAGGGAAGCACTATCTCGCTGATCTCGAAGCCGTTATGAGTGATTCAGGATGTGGCGTTGTGGGATCTGTGGTGGGTCGCTACTGGGCTATGGACCGGGACAATCGTTGGCCTCGCATTGAAAAGGCCTACAAGTTGCTGACATCCGGCGAAGGAGATCGCTTCGAATCGTCTCAAGCCGCCATCGAGGCCAGTTATGCCAACAAGGTCACGGACGAATTCGTTGAGCCGGCTTGCATAGGTGCCCCGGAGTCCCATCGGATCAGCAGCGGGGATACGGTCCTGTTTTTCAATTTCCGGGCAGACCGCGCGCGTCAGATATCCCGTGCCTTGATGGATACGCAATTCGACGGGTTTGAACGCACCCCACCTGCCGATCTGCGCTATATCACCTTTACTCCGTACGATGAGTCATTTCCGTTTGAGATCGTTTTCCCGAAGGTGAACCTGACACAAACGCTGGGGCAGGTAGTCGCAGAAGCAGGTGGAAAGCAGCTTCGTGCAGCCGAAACAGAGAAATACCCACACGTGACGTACTTCTTTTCAGGTGGAAGAGAAGAGCCTTTCGAACAAGAGGACCGCATCCTGGTTGCCTCGCCCAAGGTAGCCACCTATGATCTGCAACCCGAAATGAGTGCGCCTCAGCTGGCCCAGGAAGTGGCACAGGCTGTTCGTGACAATGACTATGCGCTGGTGGTCATCAACTTTGCGAATCCCGACATGGTTGGGCACACAGGAGTTTTCGAAGCCGCTGTGCAAGCGGTTGAGGCGGTGGATGCCGCCGCCCGGGTAGTAATCGAATCAGCCCTGGAAAGCGGGTACAGCGTAAACGTCATTGCCGATCATGGAAACGCAGATCGCATGCGTAATCCGGACGGGACGGTCCACACGGCACATACGACGGTCCCGGTACCGCATGTAGTGATTCGAGATGGATTCAACGGCCCGGTCCGTCATGGAAAACTCGGAGACGTGGCTCCGACTATCCTACACCTGATCGGATTGCAGCAGCCCGCCGAAATGGGTGGGGAATCCCTTATCGAACTGTAATATCGAAGGGCATTCGGGCCTGCACCTGACCATGTCGGGACAGCTCGGAGCGCAGCATGTCAATCTGTGCATCGGGACGGTCGGCAAGGCCCATCCATGTTGCAAGGGTTCGACTCATTACGGCTGAAGTCATTCCCAGCTGCTGGAAAAAGGACGGCGTCGCAGGATAGGAGACCAGTTGGTAGTCCGTGGAATCAAGCTTGGCGGCTTCCACGGCGCGCTCTACAGCTACCGCCAGCCCACCCAGTTCGTCCACCAGGCCAACATCCACTGCGTCAGTGCCCGTCCAGACGCGCCCGCGGGCAATCTTATCGACCTCCTCCGTTGACATGCCGCGCGCCGCAGCAACCTTTTCGAGAAAGGCCTGATAGGTGATGTCCGTAAAGCGCTCCAGGGAGGCTCGTTCAGCGCGCGTCCAATCGCGGTAGCCAGAAAACATATCTGCTGACGGACCACTTTCAACCGTGTCAAATGCCAATCCGACTCGATCTTCGAGCGGAGCACTCAGGTCGAAAAACATCGAGAAGACCCCAATCGAGCCTGTCAGCGTGGTTGATTCAGCAACAATGTGTTCTCCACCGGTGGCAATCCAGTACCCGCCGCTGGCAGCTACGTCACCCATGGAAATGATGACCGGCATCGACTCGGACGTGATCTCAATTTCACGCAGCATGGCGTCTGCTGCCGGAGCCAGGCCGCCGGGTGAATCGATCCGAACAATCATGGCCTGTACACCTCGGCGCTCCCGTGCTGTCCGTATCGAGCGAATGATGGTGTCAGAACCGGCCATCGCGCCTGAAGGAGCCAGCCCACCAGCGTCTGAAGAGCCAGCCATCATGGCACCGGTCACATGAACGACGGCGATGCGATTACTCGACACTGAACCACGGATCTGGGCGGAATAGGCGGAAAGGGTCACCGTTGTCAGATCTTCGTCCGGATCTAGACCGATCGAGGCGCCGATTCGTCCACGTACCTGATCATTGAACAAAAGCCCATCAACGAGTCCGTGTTCGGCCGCATCGACGGCGGAGAAAAGGACGTCATTATCCATCATGGACTCCACCTTGTCCGCGGACATATTGCGGGCGTCCGCTATGGCGTTCACAAACAGGGATTCCACATCGTCGATGTAGGCCTGCAATTGCTCCCGATTCTCCGGGCTGAGGGATTCGCGTGTGTAGGGCTCGACAGCGCCTTTGTAATCACCCGCTCGGATGATGATGGGTTCGATGCCCAGCTTGTCAAAGAGGCCCTTATAGAACATCGAAGTCATGGCGAAACCATTGAATTCGAAAATGGCCTCAGGATCCATGTAGATGCTATCGGCTGCGCTGGCCAGATAATACTCGGCTTCGCCCGTGTAGAAATTGCGGCCGGAGGCAATGACGGGTTTTCCGCTTTCCTTGAACGTGTCAATTGAGCGTCGAATAGCCTCCAACGTAGCCCACGACTCGGTCATGTTGAATGGACGGATCCAGAGTGCATCAATCTTGTCATCAGTGGCTGCTTCCTCCAGAGCCCGCTGAAGATCGTGCACGTCATAGGCCGGTTCATCGAGCAGCATCTGTGTCAGGGGATCCCCAGACACCTGCTCGGGAATGGCTCCGGACAAGTCCATGACGAGCACAGATCCTGGCCGAACCGGTGGCTGAGAATCGCCTGCAGCGGCCAACGCAATCAGAAGCAGGAATCCGAAAAAGGCGATCACGCCAAATGCGAGCAAGGCACCCAGGGTGGAGGCCGTCAGTACTTTGAGGAACTTCATAAGACCGGGAAGCGATTCAGGGAGTGGTCCATACGCGAACACCATTCGGACGTTCTGTTACCTTTCCGGTTGCACTGCTACAGCGGTGAGACAGGTATTTTGCAAGGTCTTCCGAATCCCATGGCGTCTTGTGATTCCTTTTGACGCGAACGAGGTGCTTACTCATGTTTGATCAGTTGGCAGACTACTCCATTCCAGTGCTGCACCCGGTAGTGGTCCACTTACCGGTGGCTCTTTCTGTGGTTGCATTACTCACGGTAGGAATCTGGCTTTTCCGCAATGCTGATGCGTGGTGGCGTGTGACCTTCCTGTTGCAGTCCTTGAGTCTTATCGGGACGTTTGCTGCCGTTCGCACTGGTGAAATCATGCAGGAGCAAAGTGAAGGGGTTGCGATGGTCGATCAGTTCGTGGAATTGCATGAGACCATGGGTGAGCGTGCCCTGTGGTTGCTGGGTCTTTCTCTGGTGATGCTTCTCCTTTCACGCTGGATGGGAGTTCGGGAAACGGATCACGCGGGCATCCGATTGCGATGGCGTTTCCTTGGATTCATCGCCGTGTTGGCGGCCGTCTCCTTCGTGGTACTCACGGCTCACATCGGTGGATTGATGACGTGGGGTGTGCCTGCGTGAACTAGGTGGCCAGCTTGAGCGGTCCGTTGTGATCACTATTGTAGACGATTTGGAATCAACTGCCTTCGACATCAGGCAGTGATTCGGGCGAAATGTGCATGTTTGTTCGAAAAGGACGCATGGCATGCTTTTGTCTTGGAGTCAGTCAGGGTCCGTTTCTCCAAGATTCGAGAAATACGGAAAGGTGACATCCATGACACACGCACTACCAAAATTTTTTCGGCACCTATTCAGGCGGAACCGGGAATTCGCTCCCATTCGGATCCATCGTAGCCTGTTCATCGCGCTTCTGACCGTGTCGGTCACAGCGCTGACACCCGTTGAAAGCTGGGCGCAGCGAAGCAGCACCAGCTCCGGGACAACGAAACGGACAGAACGGACGGTCGATCGCTCCAAGAACAGGTCCACGACCTCATCGGCCAAGAGGTCAACCAAGGCGCGAACCAGCGGGGCCGAACGTACCCGTTCGCGTGCGACAGCGGCCCGTCAAGTTGGTCGCATTATCCAGGACGCCCGGGCTCGCGGAAAAAGTGGTAGTACGCGTGCCAGCGACAACCGCAAACGTCAGGATGGAAACGCCAGGACACGGGGGACACAGGCTCGCACGGGACAGCGGGTATTGGATCGATCCTCGAATGGAAGGGTTGCTGCTGCTCGGGGTGCCTCGAGAGCGAGTCGCGATGTGGTAGTCGACGGGCGTCGGGCTCGGTTGTCAATACCAGGCGTTCGCGCCTCCTACCGTTCTTATGGGGATCGTCACGTCCGATTCCGTACGCGACTCCATGTCTCGTCGAATCGATACTACTTCCATCGTCCGTACAAGCATATTTCCGTCCATATCGCGTGGCCATGGAAGGTGCGCTACCAGCGTCATTGGTCTCCCCGATACCGGTATCGTCAAGTTGTCGTTGTCCATGCCGATTGGAATCGTTCGAATCGGACCAGCCGCATCGAAATGGAAACGACCTATCGTCACCGGGTCCGTTTTGCTTCGGATGAATACGCCGTACTTGATATCGATATAGAGCACGTGGCTCTTTATGACAATGGGCGCTACATCGGAATGGTCGACCGAATTCCGTCTGATCTATCGAGCGTCGAAGCCACGGTCTTACGGAATGGAGACATTGCCTTCGATCGGGATATTTTTCTGGTCGGAGATCGCCGGTCCGGATTCGAAATCATCTCGACGCCATTCTATGACGGATATGCCGGTCAGGGCTATCGAAATGGTGATGAGGTCCGGGTGGGCAAAGTCGATCTGCGGCGTCACCGGGTTCGCACTCAGAACTACAGCCGTCTTTTCGATCCCAATCGTAGGCAGGCACATGCCCCGATAAGTTTGTTGCCTGAAGACGAAGGATGGTTATGGGATTTCGGCGCCGATGCGATCAGCGCGGTCCATGATGATTACGACGCCTATTACGGATTCGGAGTTGGTGCATCGGGGGCATGGTCCTCGCGGGATGCCTTTGAGACGCAGAGCTCATTTGGTTACGGGACCGCTTTTGGTGCGCAATTCAACGTGGAGCGCACGGCCAGTATTCGACGGGTTGAATAGCGGACCCTGGACATTCTATCCGTTGAATCGCGGGGCCACCTCCTTCGGGAGGTGGCCCCGCTGCACGTTTCTGAGGGCCTTACCGCGGGCTATCGGTAGTGCGTTTCGGGATCTCTTGGGACCCCCCAGCGGTCGGCGCCTTGAAAACTGGGTAAAGGGAAACCCCGGTACCGTCTTTCCGGTTTGACTCGCTTGTTGTGCTGACCGCACACTGATCCAGTACACACTCCATAGCCAGACGTGTTCATTTCTACTCAGTGCAGCCTCTCCGGATTGACTCGCCGCCTTTCACCCCGGCAGCGCGACGTCTTGCGTATGGTTGTCAAACTTTTCGTGGAAACGGCCGGGCCGGTAGGGTCGAAGGCTTTGATCGAACGCTTCAGACTCGGATGGAGCAGCGCTACCATTCGGAATACGATGAGCGAGCTGGAACGCATGGGCTTTCTCATGCACCCGCACACGTCAGCTGGTCGCATTCCGACAGATCTGGGATATCGGGCTTTTGTTGCCGAACTCATGGATGCCGCTGTTCTGGAGCAGAAGGAGCGAGCGTATTTGCAGGCAGAGTTGGCCGCGTTGCAGGAAGACACGGAGGCCCTGATTCGCGAGAGTAGTCGGTTGCTGGCTCAGCTGGCACAATTACTTGGCGTGGTCTTGAGTCCGCGGTTGAACAATGGCGTTCTGCAGCGCTTGGATATCGTCCCCGTTAGTTCCGGACGCCTGCTCTTTGTCGTCAGTGTGGAGGGAGGGTATCTGCGAACCATCGTTTTGCAGGTTGGGTCAGAGTTGAAGACCGATCAACTGGGCCGTCTGGTTCAGTTACTCAATGAGCGTCTGGCCGGCCTGACCCTGGACGAGATTCGACGTACGTGTGTGCCACGAATCCGGGATCTGGCCTCGGACGACATGGGCATTGTACAGTTGATTCTCAATCGAAGTGCCGATTTGTTTTCCGATGAACCGGCCCAGCGTACGGTTCAATTCGACGGAACACCGTACATGCTGAGCCAGCCTGAATTTTCAGATGCCGGACACGTGAAAAGCCTTATTTCCTTCCTCGACGACCGTTCTCACGTCATTCGATTGATGGAAGAAGAAGCGGAGCCCGTTGCAGGCAGCGCCTGCGTCCGTATCGGGTATCGGACCGAGGAGGAGCAGCAGACGAATCCGGGCGGGGCGATATCTGTTGTGTCTGCCTCTTATAAGGTGCGTAACCTACAAGGAACGATTGGGGTAATCGGCCCAACGCGCATGAATTATGCACGAGCCGTAGCGCTCGTCGAGGGCATGGCTACTCTGATGAGCCTGTCCAACTCTCGGTCGCGTTCCTCGTAGCAGGCACGCACCATTCTATACTGAACCTGATTGAATCGGCGGCAACTCGCCGCATAATGCTTTAACCAATGAGCGAAAAGGAAATGGAACCGGCGGAAGAGACCTCAGAGATTCCGGACATGGCGTCGGAGGACATCCCCGAGGATCAAGAGGATCGCGATGCGGTCATTGAGGCGATCGACGAGTTAGCCGATCGTGCACTCGAGATTGAACGCCTGAATGCCGAATTGGAGCAGATATCAGATCAGGTCAAGCGGCAGGCGGCGGAATTTCAGAATTACCGTCGCCGGACCGAGCAGGAAAAAGCTCAGTCGGTAGCTTTGGGCAAAAGCTTGGTCATCTCGACGATTCTGGATCTGATTGACGATTTTGAGCGCTCGCTCGAGGCGACCAACAAGGCTGAGGCAGAAGTTGAAGGAGAATTGTCACCAACGTATCAATCGTTGAAAAGCGGCGTAGATCTGGTCTACCAGAAAATGACGGGTGAGCTTAAGCGACTTGGCGTGGAGCCAATTGAAGCCGTTGGGCAGCCCTTTGATGAGGAATTGCACGAAGCCATGATGCAGCAGCCAGCCGGGGACGGTGAGGAAGCAGGCATGGTGCTCACAGAAATCCAGCGGGGTTACCGTATGGGAGACCGCGTCCTCCGGCACGCCCGGGTTATCGTCTCCAGCTGATATGAGAGATTACTACGATATCCTGGGCGTCGAGCGCGGAGCCGACGCTGACCAGATCAAGAAGGCCTACCGCAAGCTTGCGCTCAAATATCATCCGGATCGAAATCCGGACGACAAGGAAGCAGAGGAAAAGTTCAAGGAAGCAGCCGAGGCGTACGAGGTCCTTTCGGATCCGTCCAAACGACAGCGTTATGACCAGTTCGGTCATGCTGGCGTTCGAGGAAGTGCAGGTGGTGGAGCACAAGGATTCCAGGATATCAACGACATCTTCAGCGCTTTCAGCGACATCTTTGGAAGCGGAGGCAGCATCTTTGACGAGATGTTTGGCGGAGCTGCAGGACGGGGGCGTGGCCGCAGGCAGGGTCGTCCAGGAAACGACCTGCGTATCAAGCTTCCGCTGTCACTGGAAGAGGTGGCCGAAGGCACTACAAAGAAGATCAAGGTCCGCAAGTTTATTGCATGCGATACGTGTGACGGAAATGGTGTAGAAGATCCATCTACCGGATTTCAGTCGTGTTCCACGTGTCAGGGAGCCGGTGAAGTCCGTCAGGTATCCCGCTCGGTCTTTGGCCAGTTCGTAAACGTCCAGCCTTGTCCTTCCTGTCGGGGCGAAGGTCGCATCATTCGTACCCCGTGCGATTCTTGCGAGGGCGAGGGACGTCTGAAAGGGGAGGAGACCATCAACATCACGGTTCCAGCCGGGGTGCTTGAAGGTCATTACCTGACCCTGCGCGGGGCAGGCAATGCCGGGCAGCGTGGAGGACCTTCGGGAGATCTGCGAGTCGAGATTGAGGAGAAAAAGCATGATCACTTCACGCGCGACGGTCTCGATATCTATCACGAACTGCATATTTCCATTCCACAGGCTGTGCTTGGAACGGAAGTGGACGTCCCGACACTGAAGGGAAAGGCGCGGTTGCAAATTGATTCGGGCATCCAGTCCGGAAAGATTCTTCGGATGCGCGAGCGAGGAATTCCAGATATCGAGTCGCCGCAGCGTGGCGATCAGATGGTCCGAGTGCACGTCTGGATTCCTACAAACCTGTCAGACGAAGAGCGAGCACTGATGGAGGATTTGGCCGACGCCGAACACTTCCAACCCGATCCTGATTCCTTGGGAGATCGAAAAGGATTTTTCTCTCGGGTCAAGGACGTCTTTTCCTGATACCCCGACAGCACCAAGTTGTCGTCTTTTCCACTTGAATCGGAGAGCTTGTGAGCGAGTCGCTGACACCTGTTGATGCGGAAACGTTTCGTCGTGGCATGCGCCATGTACCAACCGTAGTGACCATTGTCACCTTCAATGCTTATGAGGCGCCTTGCGGCGTGACGATTGGTTCATTCACAAGTTTGTCTTTGGACCCACCTCTCATTTGCTTCAACATCAAGAAAGATTCGAGTATCCACGATGAGATCGTTGAGGCAGATCGATACCTGGTCCATGTCCTCAGGGATGATCAGGCAGAGATCTCCGACCGATTTGCAGATCCGGATCGGTCAACTCGGGACCAGCTTGATGGGACCCATGCCGTCGACGGTCCCCATGGCATTCCGACGTTGAATGATTTTCTTGCACGGTTTGACTGTCGTCGTACCGAGGTGCACGAAGGGGGAGATCACTCCATCATTCTGGCGTGCGTCGAAGGAATCGACGAGGGTACTCCGTCGCGTCCAATCGTCTATCACCAACGAGCGTATCACGCAGTTGGTCAGCAGGTCGCCGACCGTAATCTCCCTGGGTGACTCCTCAGGAGGGCTCAAGCGGTCCTATACCGGCATTGCGAGGCATTCGCCGGCCGAACCGGTTCCAAAGAAGGCAAAGTCGTATTTGCATGGATCGTCTGGATCCAGACTGCGACACGCAGCTGTCAATTCTTCTGCCGCTCGCCAGTCGTTCGATTTGCGCGTCAGCATCCCCACCGCGCGTGCCTGCGTGCCCGAATGAACATCGAGGGGAAGCATCAGGTCGGACGGGTCCAGGCACGTCCAGAGTCCCATATCTACTGGTCCCGAGCGAATCATCCAGCGGAGATACATATTGATCCGTTTGCAGGCGCTGCCTGTCGAGGGACGGGCAACATGCTTTCGAATACGGGCAGGCCGACCGGGAACGTTGTTCAGCAGGGTTGAGGAAAAGTGCTCAATTCCGTCACGTACCGGTTCATGGCTGGTCATTCCGGACTGAAATACGGCTTCCAGGCTCTGTGAAGTCGTTACGGATTGAATTGATGAGACCAGACCGTGCAAATCCTGGTCATTGAAAGTCCGGTGTTTGAAACCCTGCAAGCGTTTACGATCTCGGCTGGGGCGATAGTCATGGATGAAGCGCGCAGGCTGATATGCAAAGCGTTCGCAAAGATCACCCAGTTTGGCCAGCATGATGTCCCTTCGGCCCCAAGCGAGCAGGGAGGCAAAAAGACCTATAACCATGCGGTCATCGGGATCGTCGAATCCGTGGGGGATTGAGATGGGGTCGTCCTCTATGAAGTCGCTGCGCTCAAACCGGGCGGCAATAGGGTCTAGATAGGCTCTAAGCGTGACGGTGTGCTCGCTGGACAATTCCTGAACATCTTTGCGTTCACCGGCCATACTAACGGGAAGCAAACAGTTTCAGCGCGGCTTCCAGATCCACGTTGCCACCACTAATGACAACTCCCACTCGAGCACCCCGCACATCGATCTGGTCAGACAACATGCCTGCAGTGGCAAGCGCACCCGTGGGCTCCACAATCAACTTTGCCCGTTCCCAAAAAAACCGCATGGCATCTATCAGTGCAGCATCGGAGACGGTAATCATGTGGTCCGCATACTGCAGAACGAGCGGAAACGTCACCTTTCCAAGGTAGGGGGTCCGGGCGCCGTCGGCGATCGTGTCTGGATTGTGGACTTTCTGAAGCGTTCCGGAATGGAACGACCGCGTGGCATCGTCTCCGGCTTCCGGCTCTACACCGATGACCTGGCAGTGAGGCTGCAGGTGCTTGGCGGCAATGGCACAACCTGATAACAGGCCACCCCCTCCGCAACAGACAAACAGATAGTCCAGCTCGTGAGCCGCCTGCATGAGTTCCAATCCAACCGTTCCTTGCCCGGCAACGACATGGGGATGGTCATACGGGGGGATAATGGTCATTCCGTGCTCTTTGGCAATCTCCGCAGCAAGCACTTCGCGAGTCGTTTCATGCTTGTCATATGTAATGACGCGAGCACCGTAGCCCTCGGTTGCCGCTTTCTTGATTGCAGGTGCGTCATCCGGCATGATGATCGTCGTAGCGATACCGAGGAGTTGGCCGGAAAGCGCTATGGCTTGGGCATGATTTCCAGAAGAATAGGTGAGGACCCCGTGATCCTTGTCACTCCCTGGCAGCCGGCTCATGGCATTGAATGCCCCCCTGAACTTGAAGGCGCCGGTACGCTGGAAATTTTCGCACTTCACAAAAACGGTGGCTCCGGACATGGCATCCAGTGTGCGACTCGTTATGACCGGCGTCTTGTTGACCATACCCGAAAGCAGGTCAGAGGCAGAGAGAATATCCTGAAACGAAACAGGGGGGACGGGCCTCGACCCATCCCCCCTCAGGAGTTCATTTGGCTCCATGGTAGGTGCAGTTTGCTGCGGAAAGTGACCGCGTCAAGATACGCTCACTCGCTTTCGGTTTCGACTTCTTCTACTTCTACATCCTGCACTTCTTCAGCAATGCGCTCTACAATCACTTCCACATCGGTGACAAGCGCGGCAAGTGCCCCTACAGCGGCCAGGGTTGGCATCAGGAATACAGCGGCTGTTGCACCGCCGACTCCAACGGACAAAGGGAACTCGAGCAGTGTCCGACCTTCCTTGCGAATGGTCACGCGACGAGCATTTCCTTCCTCGATGATTTCCTTGACTTTCCCTACGAGCTGATTGCCCTTGACCTTCATTTCGTCCATCTGAGTGCGGACAGTTTCCTTATCAATCATCGAATTATCCTCCGATAGAAAGTTAAAACGGATGCGTCTATAGGAAAGGTTACGATGCATGGAGGGCCTTGTTGCGCCCTGAAGAGGTAATTGAGCGGAATTGGTTTCATAGAGTGAGCAAGGGAACGCCCCTTCACAATTACTTCATGAAATAAAGTTTTATGCCGACCTGCTGGCTGACGATACCGCTTTCAGAACGAATTTTCCGAATGAAGTGCGTTCTACAACATTTACACTGACATCCCAATAAAGAACTTGGAGGTTCACAATGGGTCAGCAGCAACTTCTTCTTCTCGTACTCGCTATCGTTATCGTCGGTCTTGCCGTCGTAGTCGGTATCCAGGCATTCTCTGAAAACCAGAAGCAGGCCAATGCCGATATGATGGTTAACGATGCAATTCGTATCGCATCTGACGCACAGGCTTGGAAACTGAAGCCAGGCGCCTTTGACGGTGGAGCTTCTGCAACCAACTAGACCGGTCTCAACTTCGGTCAGCTCGGTTATACGGAAGGTGATCAGGGTCTGCATCCTGGTACGGCCGCCGAAGCCATCGATGAGGATGCCATTCGCGATCAGGCCGTAAAGGATGGCATGCTGACGCTGGCAGACTCTGCTCGTGTGCTCGTCAACATGGGCGAGACGACCGTCGAGGAAATGCTGCGAATGACCGCCAGCGAATAACGCTGCGGCAGGGTGTCAGGCGCGGGAAAAAGCTCGGATGGCGTCAGCAATCTGTTCCTGCTGCTCGGCGGTCAGCTCCGTGTGCATTGGAAGTGAGAGGACCTCATTTGCGGCAATCATGGTCTGAGTCAAGTCTCCGACGCGGCAGGAATCCGGATTATCCCGATAGATGGGCAGCAGGTGCAAGGGAATAGGGTAGTAGACGTAGGACGGAATCCCGGCCGATTTGAGGTGCGACATGAGGGCGTCCCGTTTATCTGCATCGTTGCCCAGCACACGAATCGTGTATTGATGGAAGACATGTGTTCCATAGGATGCGCGATGCGGAGTCTGAATCTCGGATACACCCTCAAGAAGTGCGTCGTAGCGACCTGCAGCTTCCTGACGCGCCTTCGTGAACGCATCCAGGTGGGGAAGCTTGGCACGAAGAATAGCCGCCTGCATGGCGTCCAATCGGGAATTCACGCCGATGACTTCATTGTGGTACTTCTTCCGTGATCCGTGATTAGAGATCAACCTTGCCTGATCCAACCATTCAGGAATTGGACTGAGGATGGCACCGCCATCGCCGTAACAACCCAAATTCTTGGACGGGAAGAAGGAGAGCGTCCCGAAACCACCCATCGTTCCGGCAGCGCGACCTTTGTAACGCGCCCCCACGGCCTGGGCTGTGTCTTCGATCAGTGCAACGTTGTGAGAGCACGCCAATTCCAGCATCGGATCAAGATCGGCGCATTGCCCGAACAAATGAACCGGGACGATGGCTTTCGTCTTTTCCGTGATCAGGCTTTCAACGGCCACAGGGTCAATATTGAAGGTCTCCGGATCGATATCGGCGAACACCGGCGTGGCACCCAGCAGTCCTACCGCCTCGGCCGTCGCCACAAACGTGAATGAAGGGGCAATGACCTCGTCGCCGGGCCCAATACCCAGCGCCATGAAGGCGATCTGCAACGCATCCGTCCCATTGGCAACCCCAAGCGTTCCCACGCCATCGAGGGCTTCGGAAAGCTCCGCTTCAAACGCCGTAAGCTCTGATCCTCGAATGAACTGCGTGGTTTCTAGAACGCGTGCGATACCGGCGTCCACTTCGTCCTTGATGCGCAGATACTGACCGCGAAGGTCAACCATTTGAATGGACATGTGTCCTGTGATTTCGTCTGGGAAAAGGCCGCCTACGCCATGATGGAGATGGGCCTATTACTGGTTGCGGAGTAATTGTTCAGATGGAACGGGGCCAGCCGCTCGGGCCGGAACGCCGATGTAGATCGTTTCCGGCTCGGCATCCCGCGTCAGGGTCGCACCGGCCGCAATCACAGCGTCCCGCCCAATGCGTCTTCCGGGCAGGATGGTACAGCCCACGCCAAGGCGTGCGCCGTCTTCTGCGATGACGCCCTTGAAGTGTTTGAACCTTTCCTCGGTCCGTCCGATGTAGTTGTCATTGCTGGTCCGCACCCCGGGTGCCACAAATACGCGATCCCCAAGTGTCGAGTAGGCGGTGATGTACGCGTTGGTTTCCAGTTTGCAGAAAGCTCCAATAGCGCACTGATTTTCAACCGCAACGCCGCGACCGACGATGGTTTTCTTTCCAATGCTCACATCCTCGCGAACGGTTGCGAGATCTGCAACAAAGACGTCTTCGCTAAGGACACATCCGGCGTAGATGACGGAAGACGAGCCGATGCGGACACGGTCGCCGACTACCGGACCTTCGTGCAACTTGTCCGACGTCACGGCAGAATTAGCGGCACGCATCGGTTGCTGTCCCAGGATGGTATGGTCTCCAATCTGGACCTGTTCACCCAAATGAGTTCCGCGGCGCAATACGGTATGATGTCCGATGCGACAGCCCTTTCCGACCGACACACCGGCTTCAATTACGACGCCGTGGCCCAGTACGACACCATGACCGATGGTGGCGTCTTCATGCACGAAGGGGGAGTAGCTCGACGTCATCGAATCAAGTCAGTTACTGAAATAGCACAAGATAGTGAAGCTCCTCAATTCCATCGGCACCAATTGATTGGAAGCTCAAAAAAGCCCGGAGCCGCTAAGCGGCTCCGGGCTTTGTGTGGTTTTCCGGACGTACCCAGAATCCCGGAAGTCGATTCGAACTACTCAGTGCCGAGTGTCTCGATGTAATGCTCAGCCGAAGCACGGTAATTACCGTATGCAGCATTACGGAAAGCTTCCTTGGCACCATTGATGTCGCCGGAATTCATCAGCGCCTCGCCTTTGACAAAGTAGATCTTGGCTTTGTCTGTGCGGCTGCCGCGATGGATTGCGAGTGCCTGGTCGGCACTGGCAACGGCATCCTCAAACTGTCCTTTTACTTTCTGACTTTCCGCCGTGTAGTAATACGTATCGGAATCGGCCTCTACGTACTGCAGCAGTGCTTCGATGTATCCCATCGCTTCCTCTGCATCGGAAGAGCCGGTGCGCGCGCCATTGCGGGATAGAGCCGTGGAGGCCAGGAAGATGTAGTGGCCTCGGATGGCCTCTTCTGCCTGACGAGCTGTTTTCGTATCGCTCTGAGCCGTCGCAACTTCAATCGTCTGAGCGAAAGCTGCGATGGATTCGTCCGCCTTGCCCTGGCGCTTCAGCGTGCTGGCGCGAGCGAGATAGTTCTGAGCGTTGGATGGGTAGTATTCAATACCCTGCTCGAAGTAGCCAAGTGCACCTTCATAATTTTCAGCCTGAAGCTGCGCACGTCCGAGGATGTAGGTCAACTGGCCAACGACTCGTCGGGCAGCACGCTCTACGTCTTCGTCACCTTCGGCTGAGGCACCATTGGCCGCCTCTACATACTTGTTGAGGGCCGTCTGATAATCTTTGGCCAGGGCAGCTTCCCGGGCTTCGTTGTACGTTTCCTTGTACTCCTGACCGGTGGCCGTCGTACTGCTGAGTCCGATCAGGCCCGCGACCAAAAGGGCGGTGATGAAGGGAATCCGCGTTTTACTGAAGACAGTCATCGAATCTTGAAAAATCTGGTTGGGGTTTCCGGGACCGGCGGGAGAGAGGTCCTTGCTTTCTTTGGGCCCGTTTTCGAGCCTCCTGCAGGCACTGAATAGAGTCACCGAGTTGCAGGAAGTTGCACCAACGCGGCAGGAATTCGCGAAGTTTCCGGTGAAAATGCATTCGTTGCACCAGACAATTGTACAGGCGGGGACTCCAGCTTGTGCGAAGGCATTTCGAATACGCCGTGACCGTGGTGTGCGGCCCGGGGAAGAGACTAGAAGTTCGGGCGCATCTGATGTTTCTCGTAGAATGACGCAATCAGTGCTGCTGCCTCTTCTGGATCGTCCGTTATTCGGAATAAGTCCAGGTCCTTGGGAGAGATGTTGCCTGCAGCCAGCATGGTTTCCTTCAACCAATCCAGCAGGCCAGACCAAAAAGAAGACCCCATCAGCACAACAGGAAACGGGGTCGATTTGCCGGTCTGAATGAGTGTAAGTGCTTCAAAAAGTTCGTCCATCGTACCAAATCCTCCCGGCAGGACCACAAATCCTTGCGCGTACTTGACGAACATCACTTTCCGGACGAAGAAAAAGTCGAAGTTTATCAAGTGTTCTTTGTCGATGTACGGATTGTTGTGCTGCTCATGCGGCAAATCAATGTTCAGCCCGACGGACACTCCATTGGCCTCATGAGCGCCCTTGTTGGCTGCTTCCATAATGCCGGGGCCACCACCACTGATGACGCCGAATCCTTGTTTTACCAGGCATTTCGATACTTCGACACCCATTTCGTAATAGGGGTCACCGGGCTTGGTGCGAGCCGAACCAAATACAGAAACGCAAGGCCCAACTTCTGAAAGTGTTTCGAATCCGTCGACAAATTCACCCATCACCCGAAAAACACGCCAAAGGTCTTTGATACGCGCATCTTGCCACACGTCGTAGCCATTTCCACTTGGATCGGGTCGCGAATGCATCGGATTGCTTGCCACGTTGCTGTTCTGGAGGATTGGTTAAGTATTGATTGCGAGTCTACTCGAGGGTCCAAAAGAAAAGGGAGTCGAGCAGCTGATACAAGTCTCGAGGGTACTCCATTGAAGCGCTATTTCAAGCAGAATTATCCATTAACCGTCCAGTGCATGGCTGATTAGGCCTATCTTGACGATTCCTAGGCAGTATAATTCTCCCGACCGACATGAAGCTCATCATTCCCATGGCCGGGCGCGGTACCCGGGTTCGACCGCACTCACACGTCACCCCAAAGCCATTGCTTCCCGTTTGCGGGAAAAGCATGGTTGAGCGGATTGTGGATACGTTTTCAGCTGTTTTACCTCGACCAATTACGGAAGGAGTCTTCATTCTCGGCCCTGATTTTGGTCAAGAGGTTCGAGATGCCCTGACCGACATTTGTGAGCGGCACAACGCCTCGGCCCGGTTCGCCGTACAGTCGCCAGCACTCGGTACAGCCCACGCCGTGTCGTGTGCAGGTGATCATTTGGAAGGAGAAGGCATTGTGGTCTTTGCCGACACGTTGTTTTTCATGGAGCCGGATCTCGATCTCGACAACTCAGACGTTGTTGCCTGGGTGAAGCACGTAGATGATCCGTCCCGATTTGGTGTGGCTGTCCGAGACGGAGACCGCATTGTCGAGTTGGTCGAGAAACCCAAGGAGCTGATTTCGACCGAGGCTCTGATCGGTATTTACTACGTGAAGGACCTCGCTCGATTGCGCAAGGAGATTGCGTACTTGATGGATAACAACGTTACAGGTCATGGTAACGAGTATCAGTTGACAGACGCATTCGATCGGTTGCTCAAAGATGACGCCGTGTTCACCACAGCGAGTGTCACGGAATGGCTCGACTGCGGTACGATCGATGCGCTGACCGACACGACGCGCTTTTTGATTCGCCACTCCCAGCCATCCATTCCTGAAGGTGCCGTCGTAAATGCCATTGTGCACGAACCTGTGTATATCGGCCCTGGAGCTCGCATCGAAGGAGGAGAAATCGGCCCCGAAACGTCGGTTGAAGCCGGTGCCCAGATAACAAATTCCACCGTCAAGCACGGAATCGTGTTTGCACAGGCCTCGGTGACCGATTCACGATTGACGGATTCGCTCGTTGGGCACCATGCCCAGGTGAACGGATTCTCTGGTCAGTGTAACATCGGAGATCACAGCGAGATCAAGGGCTGAACGAACCGTGGAACCTCTGAGCCGCGAAGATGCCCGGAAACTTGGGCTTGATGTCGTCCTGGAGCGCCTTCGGGAGCATCTCGCGGGAGAGCGTACAACCGACTCGGTTGGAGCACTGGCTCCATTTTCGGATCTCGTGGCTCTTAAGGAAGAATTATCCCGGGTATCCGAAATGCAGGAGTGTCTGCGTTTCGATGAGATCTTTCATCTTGGTGATATCCCTGATCTGAAAGGCATTCTGTCCCAGTTGGGGCCGTCTGGTCTGGCACTGGAAGGTACCGATCTGCTTATCCTGGCTCGCATTGCGCGGGACGCTGAGGAATTGGCTTCGTTCTTCACTCAGCGACAAACGACCTACCCCGGTGTGGTGCAGATATTCCGCCAGCTTCCCGAAGAGACGCTGCCGTGGCGTGAAGTGGAGCAGGCATTGGATGAAAAAGGGGAGATCAGGGACGGAGCCTCGGCGGCGTTATCCCGCATTCGGAAGCAACTTGCTTCGGCTCGTTCTTCGGCACGCGAGGCCGCATTCGATGCCCTGAAAAAGGCCACGGCCAGCGGGTATGCTACCGAGGAGCAGCCGACGATTCGAGGTGGACGGATGGTGATTCCCGTACGATCAGAAGCCAAGCGAAAGGTCAGTGGCTTCGTACATGATGTGTCGAGCTCCGGTCAAACGGTCTATATCGAGCCGGCTGCCAGTCTGGAAGCGAACAACCGTGTCCGGGAACTGGAACTTGAAGATATCCGCGAATGCCACGCTATTCGACTTCGTCTGAGCGAGCCATTCCGTACAGCCAAAGCACACCTTCGGGAAGCTCAATCCTGTCTGACGGCCATTGATCTGCTGCGGGCGAAGGCCCGATTGGCGATCGAACTCGACGCCATCGTTCCTGAAGTCGGTATGGAGGGTCGTATCGAGATTATTGAGGCTCGGAATCCTGAGCTCGCTCTCGTATTCAAAAAAGAGCATCCGGAACGAAGCGTGGTGCCGTTCGATCTGTCACTGGGCTCCTCACATACCATGATCATAGTCTCCGGCCCGAATGCCGGGGGGAAATCCGTGACGATGAAAGCTGTCGGCCTGATGGCAGTCATGGTTTCCATGGGCCTCCCTGTTCCAGTTGGCGAGAAGTCGCGATTCGATCTCTTCGACAGCATTCATTTGGATATCGGGGACGAGCAGTCCATGTCGGATGACCTGTCGACCTACACCTCCCATTTGCGCAACATGTCGCGCATTTTGGAAAAGGCCGGTGCGGGCTCACTCGTCCTGATTGATGAGGCCGGTACGGGTACCGATCCGGAAGCCGGTGGAGCTACTGCACAGGCTATCTTGGAGGAGCTTCATCGTCGGAAGGTGCGGACCGTGGTAACGACACACTACGGGCCGCTAAAGCTGTTCGCCCACGATACAGGGGGTGTTCAGAACGCCTCGATGACGTTCGATCAGGAACGACTTGAACCCACCTATGAGTTTGCGCCAGGCATACCCGGATCGTCCTACGCCAGGGAGATTGCCGCACGTTCGGGGATACCAGAGGCTATCATTACCCGCTCGTCAGAGCTTGTGGACTCGGGGCAGGCCAGCGCTGAGGCGCTGATTCAGGACCTCATGCAACGTAACAACAGCCTTCAGGACGCACTCCAAACGGCTGAGGAAACGCGGGCAGAGCTCCAAAAACGCGAAAAGGCCCTGACGGAACGTCTCGATCAGATTCATGAGGAGCGGGACGAGATCCGAGGGAAGGCGCTGGCTTCTGCCGACCAGATAATGAAAGAAGCGAACCGGACGATTGAGAAGACCATCCGGGAAATCAAGGAGTCTGCCGCAAACCCTGAACGCACAAAGGCCGCTCGAAAGCGTCTCGAAACAACCAAGAAAAAATTCGAGCAAGGCGTCCAGAAGACGGAGATCAAGCAAAAACAACGACGAAAAAAGCGTTTGAAACCAGCCACGCCGTCGGCTGCTGGCCCTATCCAGGTGGGAGACCAGGTTCGGATGGAAGATGGCCAGGCTGTTGGTGAAGTGGTTGAGTTGTCAGGGAAACGGGCCGTTGTAGCGTTCGATTCTCTGCAGATGAAAACCGAGCTGGACCGGTTGGTTAAGGTGGGCCGTCGTCCGAAGCAGCAGGTTCGCGTATCGCAATCGGCTGCGGCAAGCGGAAAACTGAACGTTGCATCCGTGAATACCCGGCTGGATATCCGGGGTAAGCGAGCCGATGAGGCACTTTCGGAAATCGTACCGTTCATCGATCGTGCCCTGGCCGCCGGCGCGGCCCGGGTTGAAATCGTGCATGGCAAGGGCACGGGAGCGCTCCGCAGTGTGTTGCACGAATATCTGGCGACCCAGGAAGGAATCCGGGAGTTTGGGGAGGCACCTATTGCAGAAGGAGGAGCTGGTGCAACCCACGTCCGATTCTCGGATTGAGTTTCGGGTGCCATGGCTCTGCTGGATGGGAAGTCAGGTGACTAGCTGTCCAACCGTTCAGACAATGTCGGGCCCGTTTGCAGGAAATATGGACAGCATGAGCTGACGTAAGGATTTCAAAAACGGACTACTGGGCCTGTCAGAGGCTGACGAAGGACGTATCTCGTATTCCCACTGCCCACAGTCTGGAAAGGAGGGAGGTTGGTCCATTTCTTGCTACTTTGAGAGGTATGAAGCAGGATCGTCACCTCATAGATTTTTTCCGCTTGCCTCCTGGGGACTCCAGGAGAGCAGGGCATGATTGTTGGCGAACGTTCCATCCTTTGCGGATTCTTTTGATCATGGCGGTAATGTTGGCCATTGCAGTTCCTGCGGATGCTCAGCGCAAAGCGGCGCGTTCTGTAGAGGAGCTCGCGGGTGAACTCCGTTCTTCGGTGCTTCGCTCCGACGTCGCTGACCTCATGCCGAGTGCTTCTAAATCGATCGAAATAGAGCTTTTCGGGGAACGGCGCCATTATTCGCGTGGCCAGGCCACGTTGCTGCTGAATGGCTTTTTGGAAGATTCGAGTCCGACATCGGTTCGGATAGCAAAATCCTATCGGACGCCGAGTGCGGCGTTTGTTGAGGCCATCGTATCCTCATCCTTCCCGGGATCAGAAAGTGTCTGGCTGGCACGCTATGCGCTCATGCGGGGCGAATGGCGCATGCGGGAGCTGACTGTGGAGGATGCCCATGACTAACAGCGTAGACCGATTTGGACTGAGCGATCTGGCAACGGTCCTGATGCGTCGCCGCGCCCGATGGACGGTTTTGTTGTTGGTCCTTTTGGCCGCAGGTACTTGGGCATTTGGTGCCTGGAAACAACACCAGGCCTTGGCCTCCCTCGATCAGCGGCTTGACCTGGAAAGACAGGCATCATTCTCGGCCATTCAGGGCATAGTTGACGCGGAATACAGTTCGCTTGCCTCGTGGGCGAGGGACTTGGCAAGCGATCCCGGGGTTGCCGAGGGTCTACGTCGGGTAGATGCGGGGCGCGAGGATGGCAAGCGCATACTCGTTGCATGGGCAGCGATGCAGACTCACGGGCAGCGTGAGTTCATAGAAGTCTACGACCCGACACCTGCACTTCAGGCTTGGTCGGGTGCTGCTTTCCCAATGGACGGTGCGGTTCGCAATGATCGCTTTCTTCTGCAGGAGCTCGAAAGTCTGGCCATCGACGGAGATAAACGGACGGCATTCACCGCTTGGGTCCCGGTTCTTTACGAAGCAACCATTGTGGGCGCCATCCGCGTAGGTCGAATGGTGGAGCAGCGTGTGCCGGTCCGCAATGAATATCTTCGCGACTATACGTGGGACGAGGAGTGGAGTCGCGAAATTGGTCAGTCAGTCGTGTTCACCTTCGGTGCCGATTCCCCTCGCTCGAAGGATGGACGGTTCATTTTGCGTTCGCCTTCGGATGTACATCTGGGCTACGTGGATATCGAGACGCCCAGTGAGGTCCAATGGGTGGCGGCCTTCGATCGTTCCTTCCTGAATATTCAGTTGTTCTGGCTCTTCGCAGGCATGATGCTGGCACTTGGAGCCCTTTCGACCTTGTTGTGGCGCGAAGCGAAATCAAAGCAGATCTCAGGATCGGTCGTGGCCCTTTATGGCCTGTTTCTTGTTTCGGTTCGGTGGGGCATGTTGGCGCTGGACATGCCTTCCCGTTGGCAACTGGGCAAAGCTCCGCTCAGTCCTCTTTTTGATCCGCAGCACCTGGCTTCTGTGGTCGGAATGGGCGCAATGCGCACCATCGGTGACCTGCTGATCAGCGCCATCCTCGTGACCTTGTTTACCGTGGTATTCTTGCGTGCAACCAACACGCTGAGAAAACGCGTTCAAGCCACGCTCCGATTCAAGGCGGGCGGGTTTACCGGAAATTTCTGGGCTTTTCTGTGCGTGCAGCAAGTAGTCATGTGGGCAGGAGCGTTCCTGCTTTTCGAGGCAGCCCATCATGCGGTACTCGATGCCACACTCGACTATTTTGAACGAAGCGGTCTACTCCCTGGGCGACTCGTGCTCGTGGTCTTTGCCGCTTTGTTGATGACCACGTTTTCGGTCGTCTTGCTGATGGCCCGAATCGGGTGGGTGCTCGCCGATCGATTCAGGCTCACGATGCAAGACTTGCCAAGTGCAGGTCCAACCATCGTATCAGCGCTTGCTGTGATGATCCCCGTCCTGCTGATCGATGGGCTCCTGATTCCTGGTGGCGCCCCGGTGTCCGTCATTGCTGTCGTTTCGGTCATGACGTGGCTGGCTGTATGGGTGGGACCTGCCCAACCCGCTGGGCAATCGCCTATCGTGGCGCTGCGCCGCATTGTGCCGCTCATCGTGCTTACCTCCATGGTACTGTTTCCCATGATGGAGATCAGCGTGGAGGACAAGGCCCGGATCCGCATGGTTGAAGCCGCCGAGTCCTTCCTCGCCAACCGCGACGCACGCGCCATGTTTGCCATCTCGGAGGTGCTGGATGCGGCCGATGATACCTCTTTCCAGCGTGGATGGGAATCGGGTGTCTTGGACAGTGTACCTCTGGAGCGGGCCAGAATGGATTCGCTGGCCGAAGAGTTGACCGCGGGCTTTATGCTCAGCGCCCTGTCGAGCTATGACGTCACCGTCACGCTCTTTGCTGTGGATGGATCCGTGCGCGGACGCTACAGCAACGTAGCACGGCGCCTGCCACGCTCGTTGCGAGATGCAGAAGACGAAACGGAATTCATTCTCTTTGCGGCCATGTTCGAGGAGTTCGGGTCTTCGGGCAACATGGTCGAAAAATTGACCGGCTCCACGGACCAGAATCGGTTCCGTTACGCCGGCTTTCGAGATCTGGAAAGCGATGGATTTTTATTGGTCCGCGCGGAGCAGCGGGCCCTGGCTGAGTCTGCCGGAACGCCATTTCCCAAGGTCCTCGCGCCGGCCGGTTACTATGGAGACCGCTATGCAGATCTGTCGATTGCCGAATTCCGGGGTGGTGTCGTCACACAAACTGAAGGTCAGCATTATGGTCGGAGCGTGCTCGACGCGGACGTAATCGAAGTGCTGAAACAGCGAGCTGAATTGTGGAGGAGCGAGCGCATTCGGGACCGATCCTATCTCACGTTCTATCGCGTACAGGAAAACGTTGCACTTGATGCCGAGCAGCAGGTCACGGCCGTACGCCGAAGCATTTCCAATGTGTTCGATCAACTCTACCACCTGCTTCGCATTATCGTGGGGGGCTTATTGCTGTGCCTCCCGATATACCTAGCAGGTGTACTCCTCCGGTTCTGGCGCTACGTGCCTGAGCGGGGAGAGCGCCACTTCCGCGATCGCGTCCTGAATGCATTTTTTACCGTCGGGGCTGTCACCGTTGTAGCCATGGGAGTGGTGGGGCTCCGCGTTGTGACGGGTGAAAACGAGCGTGCCATCGAGTCGTGGTTGCGCCAGCATCTGGATCGGGTTGAAGAGACTCTGGAACTGGAAGTGCGGGGAGAGGAATTACCGTATCGGGTCCTGGACCGCGTCAGTGTAGACTCGCTGGCAGCGCGAGTAGGTGTGGATTTGGTCGTCTATAACAATCTGGAAGTCGAACAGGCTTCGCGCCCCGAATTGATCCGGGATCGTCTGATTGAGCGCCGGCTTCCGGTGGAAGCCTATGAAGCCCTGTATTTCGATGGATTTCGATTCGTGGCCGTAGATGAACAGCTGGGTGAATTTGCGTATACGGCCGGATACCGTGCATTGACCGACGAACAGGGTGTCCCCAGATATGTCGTCGCCATTCCAACACTGCCTGAGCAGGAGCGAATTGAGGAGGAGCGAGCACGTACAGTGGCCTATTTGTTCGGTGCGCTGCTGTTGCTCGTTCTGGTGGTAATGGTCACGGCGTCGCTGCTTGCCAATACGCTGACACGACCGATTGCACGCCTGCGAACAGGTCTGCAGTCCGTCGCTGCCGGTCATTTTGAGCGTATTTCTCCCATCGATTCGGGCGATGAAATCGCCGACCTTGTGGACTCATTCAATACCATGCAGGATCAGCTGGAAGACAGCCGATCCTTGCTGGCTCAGCAGGAACGTCAGCTGGCATGGCGCGAGATGGCTCGGCAAGTGGCGCACGAGATCAAAAATCCACTGACGCCCATGAAACTCTCCATTCAGCATTTGCGCTCGGCATTCAGTCGGCGGGCGACGGATGGGTCGGATGAGGAGCGATTCGCGGAGAAGTTCAAACAGACCACGACTACCCTGATCGAGCAGATCGACACACTGGCGCGCATCGCGAACGAGTTTTCTTCCTTTGAACGGATGCCGACGCACATCAAGGAAGACATCGATCTCAACCAAGTCATTGACGAGGCCGTGGGCCTGATGCGATCGGAAGAAAACGTGGCCATTACGACCAAGTATGCCGACGAGAGGGTACTGGTCCATGGAGATCGCGAAGCATTGCGCCGCGTGTACATCAATTTCTTGAAGAATGGCATTCAGGCCGTACCTGAGGGCCGTGACGTACATATGTTGGTGGAAACGGCGATCGAGCTGGACGAACAGGGGAGATCATGGGCATTGGGGCTCGTATCTGACAACGGCAGCGGCATTCCACGAGCGCTGTGGGACAAGATTTTCGTCCCGAGTTTCTCGACGAAGACCAGTGGGACAGGGCTGGGCCTGGCTATTGCTCGCAAAACCATCGAGAACATGGATGGCGAGATCGGATTTGACACCGCCTTTGAAGAAGGCACCACATTCTGGATTCGCGTGCCATTGCACATGCCGGAGAAAGGTGAGCGGACCGCTGGGTAGTCTGCCTGTTTACGGGGTATCAGAGCGGCTCCGAAGGGATTGATTGATCGGCCCTGCACCCGGAGCTATCTTTCCGACCATTTTCTGCCACAACCCCGGTTCGTCCGGAAATCATGGAACGTCCCCAATCGGACACGATCGATGCTCCTCCTGAACCCGCGGCTCTGATCATTCCAGCTTTTGCCCAGCGATGTCGCGAAGCTTGCCACGAGGAGTGGGAGAAGGCCGCTGCGCATCCCTTTGTTCGCTCCCTCATCGGAGGAGAGCTGGATACCGAGCGATTTCGTTTCTATCAGATGCAGGATGCGCGTTATCTGGAGGCCTACGCGGATACGTGCAGCATTCTGTCCACCCGATTCAAGGCGCCAGCAGAAAAGCTGTGGTTCATAGACGGTGCGCGACTGGCTATAGTCGTTGAGCAACAACTGCACGCAGGATACGGGGAGAAACTGGGGTATACACCCGAAGACGTTTATGACCTGACTTGCACGCCAAACAACACCGCCTATCAGAACCATATGCTTCAGGTTGCTAGTCGCGGGTCCTTGGTGGAGGGCCTTTCTGCCCTTGCACCGTGCCCCTGGTTGTACACTGACATCGGAATTCGCATGATGGAACAACTGGGTTCGATTCCTGCCGATCACCCGTACGCAGACTGGTTGGCGACGTATGCTGATCCTTCCTTTGTAGCCTACACCAACGAGTTGCTGGCCCTTCTGGAAAAAGTCGCGTCTCAGCATGATGGCTCGGTTCTCGATCAGGCTGTCGAAGCATTCCGTTCCAGTGTGCGCTATGAATGGATGTTCTGGGAGCAGTCCTGGACTCAGCAGCAATGGCCAGTCTGAATCATATTCATGTCACTCGAGTGGCACGGCATTTGCCCGATCTATTGAACATCAAAAGGATTCCAAACGCATGAGGGCGATCGTCATCGGCGCAGGCGTCGTGGGCTACGATGTCGCAAAATTGCTGTCCCAGGCCGACCATGATGTTGTCGTGATCGACGTGGACGCGGAGGCGTTGGCCCTGGTCAGCGACAAACTCGATGTAATGACGGTGGTTGGCAATGGGACGTCGACAGCCGTTCTCAAAAATGCGGGTATCAGGGATGCCCGCATCCTGGTCGCGGTGACGGCCATCGACGAGGTGAATATCATCTCCTGCATGCTTGGTGATCGCCTTGGGGTAGATACAACGATCGCGCGCGTTCGATCAGATGAACTCACAAGCACGGAAACGGTGCTTGATTTCAAGGACTTTGGGATCGACCTGATCATCCACCCCGAGGAGAGCGCCGCAGCCGAAGTAGTACGTCTTATTCGACGAGCATCGGCAACAGATGTGCTCATGCTGGCCGAAGACCGGCTGCATCTGGTTGGATTACGACTCGACGCTGACAGTCCTGTCATTGGTCATTCGCTTCAAGACCTTGTTCGCGAACGCCCCGATCTGAAATTTCGCGTAATGGCCATATCTCGTGGAATTCGAACCATTCTGCCCGGCGGTGATGAACGTCTTCGAAAGAATGATCAGGTATTCATCCTGGCTCGACCCAAAAGCATTCCCCCGGTTCTTGAGATGTTGGGAAAGTCGGACCGTCGACTGACCAACATCATGATCCTGGGAGGGACAGATATCGGTGCAAAGGTAGCCTTTCAGCTCAGCCATGAGAAGAACAAGCGCGTCAAGTTGGTCGAATCCAATCGGGAGCGTGCCGAAAAGCTGGCCGAGAATCTGGGTAATTGCCTGGTCATCCATGGGGAAGGGACCGATATCGATCTTCTGGTAAAGGAAGGTCTCTCTGACATGGATGCTTTCGTGGCTGTGACCGCCGATGAAGAATCTAACCTGGTAACGTGTCTGTTGGCCAAGCACTTGCAGGTGCGCAAGACGGTTGCGCTGCTCTCGAACGGAGCCTACATCCCGATCAGTCAATCCATTGGCCTGGACGCAGCCGTGAATACCAAACTTGCCGTATCACGCGAGGTCATGCGTTTCCTTCGCGGCAAGCACGTTAAAAGTGTTGCCACGGTTCATGGTCTCGATGCTGAAATCCTGGAAATTGAGGCTCGACCCATGGCCACGATCACGAAGGATGTGCTCATGAATCTGAAGCTGCCGAAGGGGTTATTGATTGCTGCGGTGATGAAAGGCAACGACATCGAGATCGCTACCGGAATGACGCAGATCAACCCGGGAGATCGTGCTTACCTGTTTGTCATGCCGGGGATGATCGCGCAGGCCGAAAAGCTTTTCGATCACTGAGGCGCTCCGAATGGTACTCAACGTAAGGGCTGTAGCCTACACACTGGCCATCCTCGTACTGTTTCTTGGGGTGGCGATGCTTATCCCCATGGCGGTCGGACTGTATTACGGTGAGGACGTGTGGTGGACGTTTGCTGTTACCTCGGCCGGGGCCATTCTGCTCGGTGGGCTGGCGTGGGCACTGAGGGACAAAAAGGAGACAGAACTCCAGATCCGGGAGGGATTTGCCATCGTCGCGCTGGCCTGGGTGATCCTGTCGGCTGTCGGAGCGATACCGTTCTACCTCGCCGATGTCCTGGTCTCCTATACAGATGCCTTCTTTGAGACCATGAGTGCGTTCTCCACCACGGGAGCGACCATTTTCGGAGGAGGAGGCAACCCGGATATCGAGGAGCTGCCGAAGGCATTCCTGTTCTGGCGCTCCCTGGCCCACTGGATGGGTGGCATGGGCATCATTGTTCTGACATTGGCCATTTTGCCGCTCCTTGGGGTGGGAGGAATGCAGCTGTACAAGGCCGAAGTGCCTGGACCCTCCGCCGATAAACTGACTCCTCGCGTTCAGGAGACAGCTAAACGGCTTTGGGCGATTTACGTGGGCATCACCGGGATCGAAGTATTGTTGTTGCTACCCGCAATGAGTGGATTTGACGCGATCAATCACGCCTTTGCTACCATGGCGACAGGCGGGTTCTCGACCAAGAATGGCTCCATCGGGCAGTTCGATTCCCTTTATGTCGATTGGGTGATAACCGCCTTCATGTTTCTGGCAGGAGTCAACTTTGCGTTGCATTTCCGCATGCTCCGCGGACAGGCCATCACCGTATTCAAGGACACAGAATTCCGTGTGTATTGCGGCATAACGCTGGTAGCGACATTGCTGATCACGCTTGGGACGTGGCAGCCCATGATGCAGGTACTGCCGAGTCGACTGGACGAGGCTGTGTTTCAAGGGTACGCCTCGATCGCGGAAGCTCTTCGTTATGGCGCTTTCCAGGCGACCGCCATCATCACAACTACCGGGTTCGGAACCGCTGACTACGAAGTCTGGCCACCGCTCGCTATCGGCGTGATCTTCCTTTGCTTTTACATTGGCGGAATGGCTGGCTCCACTGGGGGTGGTGTAAAAGTCATTCGACACGTACTCATGTTCAAGAACTCCTTCAAGGAGATCAAGCAGCTTATTCACCCGCAGGCCATCATGCCCATCCGGTTGGGGGAGCGTGTCGTGCCGCCCGAGGTGATGAAAAATGTGCTTTCGTTCAGCGTCCTGTATCTGGGCTTGATTGGGGTGGGGACCATGTCGATGGCATTCTTCGGCATTGATCTGCTGACCGCTTTCGGGGCCACCCTGTCCAGTGTGGGCAACGTGGGACCTGCATTCGGGACGCTCGGGCCGACGGAGAACTATGCCCATCTTCCTGATATGGCCAAATGGGTGTTGTCTTTCCTGATGATGGCAGGGCGTCTCGAAATCTTTACAGCCATCATCGTTTTTGTCCCAGCATTCTGGCGCCGCTGAGTCTGGAGGCGACCTGCTCGTCTTTGGCTATGCGCCCCCTGCTCCTTGCAGGTCCGTTTGGGGCCAATTTCTGACAGTTCGGGTCGAATCAGGGCTTCCGGGCAGTATCAGGCATGCCGTTTGACCATCCAAGTGACAGCAGAGACCGGGAATCTGTCCTTGTGTTGTCGCAAATCCTGTCGATAACGCTATCAGTACCAACAGGTGCGATGAGGAGGAAAGGCCTCAATGCACCGGAGTTCAGAAAGATGGGAGCACACGAATACCTCGAAAAATACATCCGGACCGTCCCTGGCGGAGCTATCGCCTGGGAGCGATCAATCTTTTCTCATTCTGGCCAATGGACTGCAACCGAGTTGATTGACGCGGCTGTGGACCTGGCATGGGATTTATTCGGTCCAGAAAACGGCAAGGAGCGTACCGGCCTCGATATTCATCGAGCTGGCAACTATTTCGTGATTGCCCCACTGGAGATGGATGGCACCCTGACGTTTCCGATGGCCGCCTGATAGGTTGGTATCACTCTTCGCTGAAGTCCCGATAGCCGAAATAGTGGAGAACGTATTTCATCTTTTTGGCCTTCATCTTGCCAAAGCCGGGTAGCTTCACGAGTCGCTTTTCAATGGTGGTAAACGGTGCTCCGTCGTTCCACATATTTGCGGCGTCCGAGTCGTATTCATCGACCAGGATCTGCGCAATCTGATGGGTCCGATCGGCCATGACGTTCGTGAACCGATGGACAGCCGGCTTCTCGGCAAAATGCTCTCTCAAAACGTCAAGGTCCATGTCGGCGATCTTCTTCATGTCCAGGTGCCCGAGGCGATCTTTGAGCCGGATGGGCCCGGTGAAGGCGTATTCAGCCAGAACGCGCTGGTCATAGAGCATACCCAGCAAGGCGGCGTTCGGGTCGTCCATCAGGAACTGATCGGCCTCGGGATCCTTCGTCAGATTGCCCTCTTCCTTGAACCGCTCCATCATGCGGACCAGGCCACCACTCAATTCACCGTAATCCAGCAGGCTTGTCGGATATCCCATCTCGCTTTGTCAAATCTGTTGTTTGCGTTTCCAGGTCGTACCGTCTTTCGAGTCCTTGATCTCAACACCAAGGCTGGCCAACTCATCCCGTATTTCGTCGGCTCGGCCCCAGTCACCCGCAGCGCGCGCGGCAGCTCGCGCCACGATGAGCGGCTCGACCTGCGCAGCAAGCGGATCCTCCTCGTCAGCTGACTCAGGTTGGTCGTCGTAAAAGACAACACCGAGAAGGGCATTCATGTCGACGAGCCAACGCCGGGCAGCCGCGCGCGCTGTTTCGTCCAGATGGTCTGCGTTACCCAGGATTATCTTGGTACCCCCAAACAGTTGGGCTAAAGCTGCTGGCGTATTCAGATCGTCCAGCATGGCGTCCTTTGCCCGCCCATACATGCCTTCAAGGATGGCACCCGTATCACCTTCATATGCTCCAGGCTCATCCAGAGGATTGCCAACCAGCGCTATCACCTCTTCCAGACGCTCCCGGTGCTTCACATTTCCCCTGAGCGTTTTCATGGTGAAGTTGAAGGGTTTGCGATAGTGGCCCGACAGCAGCGTCATGCGGACTGCCAAGGCGTCGACGCCCTTGCCACCCTCTGCCTCCGGCGCGACCAGATCGCGAACCGTAAAGAAGTTGCCCAACCGTTTGGACATTTTTTCGCCTTCGACCTGAAGAAAACGCGTGTGTGCCCAGATCGTGGCGAATGGTTTCCCTGTCAGGGACTCAGATTGAGCGATTTCGCATTCATGGTGAGGGAAAATGAGATCCTCGCCGCCGGCATGTAGATCAATTTCCTCGCCGAGATAGCTCATGGCCATGACGGAGCACTCGATATGCCAACCAGGAAAGCCCCAGCCCCACGGGCTGAACCACTGCATGAGATGCTTGTCGTCCTTTTTCCACAGCGCAAAGTCTCTCGGGTCACGCTTGTCATCATCGACTACTACATCGCGGACGGTCTGCTCCAAGTCTCCATCAAGCGTATTGCCAGAGAGCTTACCGTAATCAGGAAAGGAGGTGACGGAAAAGTAGACGCCTTTGTCTGTTTCGTAGGCATGACCTTTTTCGATCAGCTGCTCGACGGCCGCGATCTGCTCACGCATATGCTCCGTTGCCCGTGGCCTGACGGTGGGCTCACGCAGATTCAAGCGATGCCAATCCTCGACCAGCGTTGTGGTGTAGTGTCGGGCGAGGTCCCAAATGTTGACGAACTGCTCACCTTCCTTTGACTTGAGCGCCTTGACCATTCGATCCTCTCCGGAGGGGTCCGTGAGATCATCCTCCGTCAGATGGCCAACGTCGGTCACGTTCGTGGCGTACGTGACGTCCCATCCCAAGGCATGGGCCGTGCGGAGGATGAGGTCGGCAGTGAGGAAGGATCGGAAGTTTCCAATGTGCGCGTACGAATACACGGTCGGTCCGCACGAGTAAAAGGTCAGGTGATCCTTCTTCTTGGGGACGAGGGCTTCTGACTTGTTGGTCAGCGTGTTGTAAATCCGGAATTCCTTAGACACGATATGGGCCTGGGGCAGCGGCTCGTTGTTCACGTTGTAGGCAAGGAATGTAATCGATTTGATTTCGTCTAACGGACACTGCAACGATTTTTAACGACGAATCTCAATCGACTGGCCGGAATTCCCCCTTTGTGAACCTTCAAGCCACGATAGCCCTTCCATTGACGTATCCTTTGTCCCTCATGGACGAGGAGTATCAACACGTGATTCGCATAGACGCTTCATCGACGGAGGAGCAGCTGATAGCCTCATCGCTGAACGGCGGCGAGGAGGCTTTTCGGCACATTGTCGAACGCTATATCGACGAAGTATCTCGAACGGTGACAGGGATGCTCGGTCCGGGGCCTGAGATCGACGATGTAGTACAGGAAGTGTTCATCAAGCTTCATCGTTCTTTGCACTCGTTTCGGGGTGACTCGTCTCTCAAGACATTCGTAGTGCGGATGGCCATCAATAAGAGCCTGGATGCCCTCCGGAAACGCAAGCGCATGCGGTGGATGCAGTCATGGTCCCACGAAGAGCCCTGGGAGCCGGATTCCGGAGAGCAGGCTGATCAGGGTATGACCGATTCAGAGGAACTGAAGCAATTACGCGCGGCGGTGGATCGCTTGCCGGACAACCAACGTGCTGTAGTGGTGCTGAGACTGATAGAAGACTACAGTACCGAAGAAACCGCCCGGATCCTGGACGTGCCATACGGTACTGTCCTTTCCCGACTCAAACGGGGCGTAGAGAAACTGAAAAAAGACATAGGAAACACAACCGGCAATAATGTGGCCGGAGGTGCATAATGAATAGAAGAATTCAACATCAACCGTCCGAAAACCAGGAAGGATCAGGATTGCCTCGGGTCACGGTTAACGCTTTGCGTCGGATGGTTCATTCCGAGCGGAGTGCTTACATGATGTCCATGCCCGCGGAGCGCGTGATGCGGGCCGTGAAGGCTGCTTCATCCCGGAAACGCCGCGATGCCTACCTCGAACGGCAGCTCATCAGCTGGTTCAGACCCGTCATGGCTGCTGGTCTGCTCGTCATCCTGATGCTGGCGTTCTACAACTTTGATCTTTCACGAGAGAATGATGTGCATCAAACGCCAGCCGAGATGGTGCTTGGATTGCATCCGGTAACGGTAGCAGCGGCATACGATCTCGAATTTGATCACCACCAGGACTGACGCAATGAAAGTGCACACCAAATCTATTACCGTCCTGGTTGTAACGCTCGTGATCGGGATTGCCATAGGTGCTCTAGGATGGAGTACCATCCACAATCAGCGCGAGGACCGGCTACGCGAAATGCGCCGTCAAGGTGGCCTATATGGCTACATTGATCGCTACATCGATCCTGTTGACTCACTGCAGGAAGAGCGTCTTCGATCGCTATCCTCAGCCTACCAGGACACGCTCAGTCGTTTCTGGCGACACTACATGTGGCATCGTACGGAGCTCATGAAAGAGTTCGAAACGGATCTTCTTCCAGAGTTGAATGAAGAGCAATCCGTTGCCATTCGACCTTATCTGGACCGAAACACGCGTATGCCGGAGTCAGCCCGACGAGACACTACGCGAAACGAAGAAGACACGAGCGCATCAGAGGAGGCAGCGGGTGATTCTACTGCGGTGGTTATTACACCGGCAGATTCCTCAGCGTCAGCTAACTGAAAGCTTTTCCAAACGTGATTTTTGGTGACCTCGCCCCGCGTACCGCGGGTGTGTGAGTGCCTGAAACCTTTTCTTTTGCTGCCTCCGGGCAGCCATCCCCATGAAAAAATCCATCATCACTGTTTCTGTCCTGATCGTTTTGGCCGCGATCGTCTGGGTTACCACCAGCGCCGAAGCGGGATCACGGCTGGAATATCGATTTGTCACCGTTGAACAGGGTAACCTGGAGTCTGTAGTGGCTTCGACAGGCAACTTGAGCGCCGTAACCACGGTGCAGGTGGGAACGCAGGTCTCAGGCATTGTCAATGACATCTATGTGGACTACAACGACCAGGTTCGCCGTGGTCAGATCATCGCCCGCATTGACACTACGCTTCTGGTCAGCTCGGTTCGGGATGCAGAAGCTACGCTGAGTCGCAACCAGGCGCAGTTGGACTTTGCCCGGATTGAATTTGACCGGGTTAAAAACCTCTACGAAAAGAGCTTTGCGACGGAAGTCGAATTCAACCAGGTCAAGTACAACCTGGACCTGGCCCAGGCGACTATCGTCTCTTCGCAGATCAACGTGGACCGTGCCAAACGAAATCTCGCGTATGCCACCATCGTATCGCCTATTGACGGTGTCGTGGTTGAACGTAATGTGGATGAAGGACAGACAGTGGCCGCTTCGCTCAACGCCCCACAGCTGTTTTTGATTGCCAATGACCTGACCGACATGGAAATCCTGGTTTCGGTCGACGAGAGCGATATCGGGTTGATCAAAGAGGGGCAGACGGCGCGCTTCACGGTTCAGGCCTACGATGAGGATGTATTCTATGGAACGGTCCGTCAGGTACGCCTTCAGTCCGAGTCGGTCAACAATGTTGTGTCTTATACCGCCGTGGTTGACGTCAACAATCCGGATGGATTACTGCTTCCAGGGATGACGGCGACGGTCGAGTTCCTGATCGAAACCGCAGAGGATGTGATGAAGGTGGCCAATGCTGCGCTTCGGTTTCGTCCCAATTCGCAGATGATGGAGCAAATGATGGAGCGAATGGCAGCTCAGCGAGCGGCTTCGGGCGACTCTACCCGGCGTGGTGGTGGACAGGCCGGGACTTGGAGCCAGAGCGGTGGAGCCGGTGGTTGGGCTGCTGGAGGCGGATCTCGTAGTTCGTCCGACCGTGCCATGCTCTGGTATCTGGACGAAAATGGCGACATTTCCGTGCTGCCCGTTCGCCAGGGCATTACCGATGGTTCCATGACCGAGGTGCTTGCCCAGGAGGTTGAGGAAGGAATGCAGATCATTGCCGGCGTATCGGTGGTCGAGGAGTCAGGAGGGATCCAGAATCCTTTCAACCGGCAGGAAGACAACGACATGGGAAGCCGTTTCCGGAGAGGAGGTGGATTCTAGGTTGTTTCATCACACCCACAGCCGGAAACGATCATGAGTGAGACGAAAGAAGTCATCCGCGTCCAGCAGATCCGGAAGACCTATGAGATGGGCAAGACCAAGGTCCACGCCCTTCAAGGAGTGGACTTCAACGTCGAGCGGGGGGAGATGGTGGCCATTATGGGCGCCTCTGGCTCCGGCAAGTCGACATTGATGAACATCATTGGAGGATTGGATTACCCGACCTCCGGCTCCTATTTCCTGGATGATATCGAGGTCAACAAGCTGACCAAGAACCAGCTCGCTGATATCCGTAATCAGAAAATCGGCTTCGTATTTCAGGGTTTCAATCTCTTGGCCCGCACCTCTGCGCTGGAAAATACAGAGTTGCCATTGCTGTATGACCGGTCCAAGAGGGTGAAGAAGCACAGTGAGGCCGCCAGGCAGTCCCTTGAGCGCGTCGGACTGGGTGATCGGGTGGATCACTTTCCGAATGAGTTGTCAGGTGGCCAACAGCAACGCGTAGCGATTGCCCGGGCGCTTGTCACGAATCCTTCTCTTGTCCTGGCCGACGAGCCAACCGGTAACCTGGATAGCAAAACGACAGTCGAGGTCATGGCGCTGTTCCAGGAGCTGAACGAAGAAGGGGTCACCATCCTTCTCGTTACGCACGAAGATGAAGTAGCCCGCTATGCCAAGCGCATCGTGGAGCTGCGGGATGGCAAGATCATCAAGGACGTTCCTCAGACGCCTGACTCTGCCGCAAAAGACCTCGAGGAGCTGCTCCTGCGTCGTTCGGAAGAGCAAGGAGCAAAAGAACCAGAAACCGCTCAAGCGGATTGACCCAGATTATCATGCAAGCATTTCGTCTCGTAAAAGTAGCCGGAAAGAGCATCATCAAGAACAAGATGCGCACGCTCCTGACGATGCTGGGAATCATCATCGGGGTTGGTGCGGTCATCGTCATGGTCGCCATCGGGGAAGGGGCCCAGTCCCAGATCGAACAGCAGATCCAGAACCTGGGGACGAACATGGTCGTGGTAACGCCCGGTGCCGCCCAAACCAGCGGGGCCAGCCAGGGCGCCAGCTCTTTCAGCCGTTTGACGCCCGAGGATGCTCAGAAGATCAAAAACGAATCCATTTACTCGGCGAATGTCTCGCCTGTTTACAGTTCGTTCAGGGCACAGATTGTCGGTGGAGAAGGAAACTGGCGGGCTACCATCCTGGGGGTGACACCAGAATATCAGGTCATTCGAAATTGGGACACCACGAGCGGGCGCTTCTTCGACGCCCGCGAGGAGCGCACGGGTGCCAAGGTGGTTGTTCTCGGAAAGACCATCGTGGATCAACTGTATGGGGATCGGGATCCGGTGGGAGAGCGCGTGATTGTCAACCGGGTACCGATGCAGGTCATTGGTGTGCTCGAGAGCAAGGGTCAGACCGCCGATGGCAACGACCAGGATGACTTCATCGTTCTGCCGTATACGACCGCGCGGAATCGCATCCTGGGTCGCTGGTCCTTCATGCGGCAGATTCTTATCAATACCTACTCGGCAGAGGACATTCCGTTGGCACAGGAAGAAGTCCGGGCCATTCTGCGGGAGTCGCATGGGCTGGCGTCCTGGGAAGCCGACGATTTCGAGGTGAGAAATCAAGAGCAGCTCTCCGAAGCAGCTCAGGGAACGACCGAAGTCATGACCGCCTTGCTGGCGGCCATCGCATCGATATCGCTGCTGGTGGGTGGCATTGGCATCATGAACATCATGCTGGTGTCCGTGACCGAACGTACTCGTGAGATTGGAATCCGTATGGCCATTGGAGCGCGCGGCTCGGACGTGCTGACCCAATTCCTTATCGAATCCATCGTGATGAGCATTCTGGGTGGAGCACTGGGGATTGCCCTGGGTGTTGGCGGATCGACCTTGCTGGGAAGTACGATGGGCTGGGCAACCGCTGTCAACTCGGAAACCGTGGTTATTGCCATCGCCTTTTCGGCAGCCGTCGGCATCTTCTTCGGCTTCTATCCAGCCAAGAAAGCTGCCGCGCTCAACCCGATTGATGCGCTGCGCTTCGAATAAGCCCGCTCTATCTTACCTGCGCCGCTCTGCCAACAGGTGACCGATCTGAGGCAGGATGAGCTGCTGCATGGCCAATTCCACGGCATTTCTCGAGCCAGGCAAGGCAAACAGGATGGCGTTGTCCGTGAGGCCTGCTGTAGCGCGAGACATCATGGCCGCCGGACCGATCTCTTCCCAGGAGAGCATGCGAAAAAGCTCTCCAAACCCGGGAATTTTGGTCGTGATTAGGTCCTGAATGGCTTCAAACGTTGTGTCTCTTCGTGAAATGCCGGTTCCCCCTGTGGTGATTATGAGCTGGGCTTCCAGACTCTTGGCTTCCTGAACGGCATTACGTATTCGGTCAGCATCGTCGGGTACCAGATTGCGAAAGAGCACCTCGTGCCCCGCTTCTTCCAACAACTCAGCAATGCGGTTACCTGAATGATCGGTGTCCTTGAATCTTGTATCCGAGCAGGTGATCACGGCGCAGCGGGCAACGAAGTGTTTGCCGGTTTCCTGGTGTTCTACGTGACTCATGCGTCATTCGGGAATGAAGGGGAGGATTGGCCGTTGTCATCCGCCGTGCGCTCGTCGTGGGCCTCCTGTGACCTGCGCGACTCGCCGTACCAGCGCGGAGGGTCGTATCCGTGTCCGCCCCACGGGTTACAACGGATGATACGATGCGTGGCAAGGACAAAGCCTTTCAGTGCGCCGTATTCGTTCAAAGCCTGTATAGCGTAACTCGAGCAGGTCGGCGTAAATCGACAGGCCGAGCCCAGGTGGGGTGAAAGCAGCAGTTGGTACAGCTTTACGCCTCCAATCAGGAGGTTGCGTGGAATATTCCAGATCCAGGAAAGCATACGGCTGAAGCCGGACGGTTAGCTTCCGACAGTGGTTGGCGAAAGTGCGCTGGGGGATCCGGGCCGCGAGGCCGCGTAGGTCATGGCCAGCTGCGACGCGGGAAGATAACCCGAACGGCCGTCATCAAGTCGGACATGATACCAGCTTGCTGTTCCGCCGATAATATGCAGGCGTGCGGCGGCAGTCGTTTCTATCGTGACAGGACTTCGACGGCTGGGTTGCCCGCGCAGGGTCAAGGGCGATGCATCCGCTGCTCTCCAAGACCCGAATAATGACCGATCTACCGCAATGCGTGAGGGACGAAGATTCGGTGCAAACACGAATGGCCACGGATCCTGCGGTCCACTCTGGTAGATTCCGAAATGTAGATGTGGCGGTGTAGTTCGGGCATTTCCAGTGTTTCCTACGGTACCCAAGGTGTCCCCAGGCTCTACCACCTGACCAACCTCTACCATTTGCGAGTCCAGATGTGCGTAGTAATAGTTGTGCCCCAGCGAGTCGCGAAGCCACACTTGCTTACCACCCAGGCCGCCCGTTCGCGTGCTTCTGACGCGGCCGCTTCGTACGGCAACAACGGGTGTCCCCCTTCTGGCAAAAATGTCTATGCCATGGTGGCTTCGTCGTCCGCCGTCTCGTTCGGCCCCAAACCGTGACTGGACGTCTGCCGTTGAGTGCCCGGCAACGGGAAATACAAGCGAAGGATCGGTACGGATAGAGAGTCTGAAGCTGCCTTCGGCGAGAATTTCTGGTTGTACGCGAAGCAAATACGTTTTTGTGCGGCGCACGTCCCATTCAAGTCGCCCCGTCGAATCCGCGCTGGACAGGCGCTGATGTGGCAACCCTTGCTCCTGCATGGGTTCGTACAGATCGGCGAAAACCTGAAATCCGTCTGGGGTAGATGCCTCCACGACTACCTGTTGCCCCCGGGTCAATTCGAGATGGTAACCGAGCGCCATGATGTCGGTGGCAGAGAGCCGACCTTCTTCCACGTACGGGAGGGTAGGCGAAACCGGAGCCCGGAAGACGGCATCTCCCTCTTGTATCCACGCCTGTCCGATCCGGCTGTCGTGAATGCCGGTCTCTTTCAGTCCGTGCACATAGGCGTCGCGTAATGATACGGGCCTGTAGCGCTCGCGCAATTCTTCCAGTTGCGTTGAGCAACCGGACCCAAGAATGAGTAGGACGATCAGAATGATTCGAGGACGCATGGCACGTGGAAAGGACCTGGCTCGGCTATTCACCTTGCACAACAATGGCACGGCGACCAAACAGCTGGCTCAAGCCCTGCATCACTTCGTTGTTTGGATCCACGACAAACGTACGACTGAGCAAGCGTGTGGGCTGCGGAGAGTCCTCGGTTATCAGATCCAGATACAGTTTGCAGCCTCCCCGGTGGGCACTCAGAAGTTCTTCAAGCGCGTCTATTTGGGAAAGCTCCAGTTCGGCCGCCGGGATGCGGATGGAAAGTGATTTGACCATTTGCTCCCGCACTTTCCACATCGGAATAACGTCGTTGCAGATCACTTTGGCAGATCCACCGCGCAATTCGAGTTGACCCTTGATGAGTACGATCTCGTCCACTTGCAGATAGCGCTGCACGCGATCGTAGGTGTTGGAGAAGCAGACCAGCTCGGCCTGACCCGTGAAGTCTTCGAATTGCGCAAAGGCGTACGGCTTGCCCGACTTGTTCGTGCGGTGCTGCACCTCGGTTATGATTCCGCAAAAGCTATGATTGGGCCGATTCTGGCGCGCTTGCCAAGAATCCTCAATCGGACCTTCGCGCTCCACGATCATCGGAGCATCCGCAATCTGGGCGGAGGCAAAGGCACGCGTTTCTGCCATGAAGGCCTCCAGCGGATGCCCACTGACGTAAAATCCAACCGATTCGCGCTCCTCCTTAAGTAGTTTGGATCGGGGCCAAGGCTCGGCCATGGGCAGGGAAGGCTCCAGTCCGGCAGCTCCGTCACCGCTGGCTTCGCCAAACAGCGAAATCATTCCAGCGGCCTCGTTGGCTTGGGTCTTCTGGCCATATTGCATGGCGATTTCTACCGCTTCGGCCAGCTGTGCCCGATGGCCCTCAAGGCAATCCATGGCACCCACCTTGGCCAGGCTTTCAACCGCCTTCTTGTTGACAGCCCTCAAATCCACGCGACGCGCAAAATCGAAAATATTGGAGAACGGACCGCTTTCGGCACGCTCCTCCTCGATAGCCTCGATAGCACCCAGGCCTACTCCTTTGATCGCTCCCAGCCCAAAGCGGATCTTGCCTCGCTCGACACTGAATCGGGCTGTACTCTTGTTGATGTCTGGTGGAAGCAATTCGAGACCGAGGTGCCGGGCCTCTTCCAAGACGACAGACAGCTTCTTCGTATCGCCCATTTCGTTGGTCATGGCAGCGGCCATGAACTCGGCAGGATAGTGGGCCTTGAGCCATCCAGTCTGATAGGCAACAATGGAATAGGCCGCCGCGTGCGATTTGTTGAATCCGTACCCGGCGAACTTGGCCATGAGGTCGAAGACTTCGGAAGCGGTCTGCTCGTCCACTTCGCGCTCAGCTGCCCCCTGGATGAAGACAGCCTTCTGCTTCTCCATCTCCTCGTGCTTCTTCTTGCCCATGGCGCGCCGCAGAATATCGGCGCCACCAAGCGTGTAGCCGCCCATGACCTGGGCCATCTGCATCACCTGCTCCTGGTAGACCGGAATACCGAACGTGGGTTCCAGGATGGGTTTCAGCATGTCATGAGGATAGGAGACCTCCTCGCGACCGTGTTTTCGAGCGATATAGGTCGGGATGTTGTCCATCGGCCCCGGTCGATACAGGGCGTTCATGGCAATCAGATCATCAATGGTCGTTGGTTTCAGCTTGCGAAGCCACTCGCGCATCCCCGATGATTCAAACTGGAAGATGGAAACCGTGTCACCCTTCTGGAACAGCTCGTAGGTGCGCTCATCGTCCAGCGGAATGTCATCCACAACAATTCCTGTGTCGTGGGTCTGCTGGATCAAATCGACCGTGTCGTTGATGACCGTCAGGGTCTTCAGGCCCAGGAAGTCCATCTTTAGCAGTCCGAAGGACTCAACCCATTTGCCATCATACTGGGTGGTGACAACGTCCTCGGCGCCACTTTTACCCTTGGCTATCGAAACGGGGACGTAATTGCTTACCGTTCCCGGTGCGATGATGACCCCAGCAGCATGGACCCCAGTATGGCGTGCTGATCCTTCAAGCACTTTGGCATAGTGCATCAGATTGCGAATCTGCTCGTTCGGATCGTTCTGCAGCTTCCTGAACTCCGGCACCTCATCGAAGGCCTTGTCCAGATTCACCCCGACACCCTCCGGAATCAACTTGGCAATCCGGTCCGCCTCCATGAGCGGGATTTGCAGGACACGGGACACATCACGGATGACGGAGCGCGCACCCATGGTCCCGAACGTGATGATCTGGCATACGTTTTCACGGCCGTATTTCTCGACCACATAGTCGATCACCTTCGATCGGCCTCGGTCATCAAAATCGATATCGATATCCGGCATCGAGACGCGCTCCGGATTCAGAAAGCGCTCAAACAGCAAGTCGTACTCAAGTGGATCGACGTTGGTGATGCCCAGCACGTAGGCAATCAGACTTCCTGCAGCTGAGCCTCGACCCGGTCCGACAGAGACGCCCAATTCGCGGGCTACGGTGGTGAAGTCCTGCACGATGAGGAAGTAGCCTGCATACCCCATCTGGGAAATGATTCCCAGCTCCAGGTTGAGGCGTTCTTCTTGTTCAGGGCTCAACTGCCCACCGAATTTTTCCAGAGCCCGCTCAAACGAGAGATGCCGCAAGTAGGCATCCATATCATCGCCAAACTCCGTGGGCAACGGGAAGTGGGGCATGAGCAGCTCGCCCATGGGTAGCTCGAAAGCACATTTGTCAGCAACCCTGGTCGTGTTTTCGAGCGCTCGACGTACCGTTACATCGTCCGCGTGCTTCAGGGCCAGCTCCATTTCCGCGGCGCTCTTCAAATAGAACTGATCGTTCTCGAAGCGCATGCGGTTGGGGTCATTGTATTCCTTTCCGGTCTGCAAACAGAGAAGGACGTCCTGGGCGGCCGAGTCTTCCTGCTCCACGTAATGGACATCGTTCGTCGCGACGACCTCTACGTCGTACTCCTTGGCCCAACGCAGAAGCACTTCATTGCACTTGTGCTGATCCGGGATATTGTGGTCCTGGATTTCGATGTAGTAGTCATCGCCAAAGATGTCCAGATAGCTCTCGAAAACCTTACGAGCTTCTTCCTCACCCTTCTTGAGGATGGTCTGGAGGACTTCTCCTTGCAAACAGCACGTCGTTGCGATCAGGCCTTCAGCGTGGGCCTTCAGCGTCTCCTGATCAATACGCGGTTTGTAGTAATACCCGTCCGTATAGGAAAGGGAGGACAGTTTGATCAGATTGCGATATCCGACGTCATTTTTGGCCAGCAATACCTGATGGTATCGAACGCGATCGGACTTGTCGCCCATTCCCGAGGCCGTCACGTAGAACTCGCACCCGATGATTGGCTTGATACCGGCTTTCTTTGCCGTGGTGTAGAATTCCGGGACACCGAACAGATTGCCGTGGTCAGTGATGGCTACCGCCGGCATTTCCATCTCTTCGGCTTTGGCCATCAGCCGTTTGATTCGCGCGGCACCATCAAGAAGGGAGTACTGGGTGTGACAGTGCAGATGGCAGAAATCCATACCGGAGAATCGCGCGGGAAACAGTTGTAGAAAACGAAGTAAACAGGGCCTATAACGGCGAACTTGGGACTACGTCCTCTTGCCGAGCCATGCGGGTTTCAAGAACGCCCCGAGAGGCCTCAGAATCAACGACTGTTGGCAAGTCCTGGGCCTGAACGATACCGCATCTCCGGGGCCCTGTGATTTTGCTGTTTCTGGAGGAGAAACCCCCTTTTCTGGCACAAAAAAAGAAAAAAAACACATTTTATTTTGCGGAAGCTGTGACCCGTGAAATATCTCTCGATTGAGGTGCTCCTGCCTGGGATATGAGGGTCGATGGCCACCCGCGAAGTACGTTGATTTGAAGGGTTTACGCAGGAATGACACCTCGCTTTCTGGCCAATAATCGTTTATCAAAAGGCGCCTGTATAAGGGCATCACGGAGTGCCCTTTTTTAAGACGAAATGCCTCATATGGCTCATAAATGCTGATTTTGTCTTGACAGGAGTTAGCATTCCCCTTACTTTGGTCGCAGTTAAGAAGGGGCCTCACTTTCTCCCCGCTACCAGAACTCACTTTAGATTGGAGGATACCAATGAGCAAATTCGCCGACCTCAAAAGCTTTGTTGACGGTCTCGAAGATGACTTCGGCAAGTTCTACGACAAAGGCAACAAAGCCGCAGGCACGCGTGTGCGCAAAGCCATGCAGGAACTGAAAGGAATGGCTCAGGACATTCGTGTCGAAGTCCAGAACATGAAGAACGGCTGATCAAGCCCCTTCATTTCGTTTGAGAAAAGGCCGTGCTGATTTAGCACGGCCTTTTTTCTTTGCCCTGAATGTTGGTCCCAAGAATTTTTCAGCGCGTTAGACCCGGCTTCAAACGCAGGATTCATGATGTGGTAGGATCCTTTTGCGGCCTTCAGGGTGCTTGTGAAATCGGTCTCGACTCAATTCTTGTCACAATGACCGCATCCGGATTTTCGTACATGACACAGCGCGTTGTCGGCCTTCTGTTATTGGCTACCATTTTCACGACTCCTGTCGCTCTTGGGCAGGAGGCTTCCGGGGATGCAGACGACACGCGATGGACATCCAAACTTGTGGGCAAGTTGGCTGGTTCTCAAGCCAGCTTCCAGAACTGGGCCGAAGGGGGGGTGAACACGCTGGCCCTGTCGAGCGGACTGGATGGTCGATGGGAGAATACCAATGGTCCATGGAGTCGGCGCTATGATCTTCGCTTGGCCTATGGTCTGGTCAAGCAGGACACATCGGAGTTTCGAAAGGCAGAGGATGTTATCCGCTTGACGGCCACCTTCAAACACGTAGGGGATGGAACCCTTGGTAGCTTCAGTCCGACCGTTGCCCTGAACGTTCGAAGTCAATTCGACTCAGGCTACAATTTTGAAAAGAACCAGTTTGCCGAGGCCCGACCGCTTCCGCAAAAAGTGTCGGATTTCCTTTCTCCCGGTGTGTTCACGCAGGCCATCGGTTTGACGTATCAGCACAGCGAGTATCTGTCCCAACGATTTGGTGTGGGTGGCAAGCAAACCGTCGTACTCATCGATCGTTTGCGTGAGCTCTACAATCTGGATCTGGATCAGACGGTTCGGGTCGAGATCGGTCTGGAAGCCTTTACCGAGTTCGAAAAAGAGATCTTCACGAATGTCCATATGAAGTCTTCGCTTGGACTTTTTGCTGCATTCAACAAGCCGGAGTCACCGGATCTTCTGTGGGAGAATCTGGTCATCATGAAGGTTAATTCCTGGCTGCAATTCAACGTGGAGTGGGCTGTACTGCAGGACGATGATGTCAGTAAACGCTTCCAGTTCAAGGAGGTCTTCACCGTGGGCGTAGTCTACAGCTTCCTCTGATCATGAAGCATCCTGCTCGATGGATCGGTTGCGTTCTGATCGCCATCCTCTTTCTTGGGAGTGGATGCGCGGTTTCCGATGAAGTGCGCGAACGCGCACCCAGAACCCCCGAACGTGAAGGGATGGCATTGGCCCTCGATGACTCAACGATTGCCTCGGTGCAGTTGCATGCTGGAACGGGAGAAAATGCACTACCCATCCTGCAGATGGGGCAAGGTGTGCCGCTCAGGCTGGCCTTTGACATAATGTCCTCCCGCGGCCGGCCGCTGAGCATCACATTTTACCATGCGGATCGGACCTGGAAACGCGACCTGATACCCGCCGAGTATATGGCTCGGTTCGAGCGGGACGATATTCTAGACTATCGCCCTTCGCGCTCCACCTTCGTGGACTACGTCCACTATGAATACACTTTTCCCAATGGCACCATTGACTTTCGCCTGAGTGGGAATTACATCCTTCGGGTACATGAGCAGGGAAGGGAAGATCAGGTGCTGTTTGAGCGGCCATTTTTCGTGAGTGAACAGTCCGTCCCGGTTGACATGCGGGTGGACAATGTGCTCGTTGCGGGGCGACAGTACAGTTCCATTCAGCCCTTCGTGCGATTTCGGCCGAGCGATCCGACGGCTAGCGTCTTCGATTTATCGGTCTGTTTTTTACGGGATGCCTTGTATGACCAGATGCGCTGTGCGCAGCGGCCCTCACTGGAAGTGAGTCCCGACCTGCTCTTCTATCTCGAGCCTCGGGAGGCTTTTTCGCCCCTTCCAGTACCGTTCTATGTGAACATTGCCGACGTGCGGCCCACGGGTCGGATTGAGCGGACCGATCAACAGTCGGTGCCTTGGAGAGTGTGGCTCGAACCGGACCAAGCAGAACTGGGTGGATCGATGGTGGATCCCTTTTTGAATGGTCAGGCCAAGATCCGGTCTGCTGTCGGAGCCAGGGGTGAAGCAGACTTCGAGGCCGAATACGTCTCGGTACAGATTCGTCTGGTACCGCCGGGAAACCAACCCGTGGCCGGTGCCGTGGGCGTATTAGGGACTTTCTCGGGATGGCAGTTCCGGGAAGAGAACGAGCTGGTATGGAATGCTCAGGAGGGATGGTACGAAGGCGATGTGCTCATGAAACAGGGACAGCACACCTATCGCTTCGTCTCCTCCAATCAGGGATTGCAGCAGTCGCTCGAAACGGGCATGCCTCAGCTGCAGAACCTGTTGACAACCATGGTCTACTACAACGACATCCGTACGCAAACGGATCGATTGGTGGCCGTGCAGGGAATGATCACGCGCTGACCGTCGTCAGAATCAGGTACGGCATCTTCCGGGTCGGCAGGTAGCTTTGCTGCCCATTCTTGAGTTCTGGTGAATTCAGATGAATACCGGTCGGGAGTAGTTCGTGCATTGACCGTGCAAGGCTCAGCCAATACCTTTCAAAGCCGCCAAAGCCGCCAAAGCCGCCAAAGCCGCCAAAGCCGCCAAAGCCGCCAAAGCCGCCAAAGCCGCTAAATCCGGCCATCAAGGCCAGTTGGTGAAGATCGCAGTCATTTCCACTGACCCGACTGAACCCCCATGCTCAGATCTTTTCCGGTAGTCGTCGTCCTTTCATTTGCGCTCCTTCTCGGAGGTTGTGCAGCCAGCAGCGCGACGACCACGCCAGCTCCCCAGACTTCCCCATCGTCGAGCTCATCGAGCAAGAAAGACGTTGGTCCGAAAAAATTCTCGGACGTCATCAAGGATGATTTCGTCAAGGACGAAGGCATCTTTAATGTCTATCAGGACGACCAGACATACTACTATGAGATTCCCGATGCCATGCTGGGTCAGGAATTCCTGCTGGTGACCCGGATTGCGAAAACGGCAGACAACATCGGCTACGGTGGTCAGAAAGCGAATACCCAGGTGGTGCGTTGGGATCGTACTGGCGATAAGATCTTCTTGCGCGTGGTGGGCTATGAAAATCGCGGCGCTGAAGACTCTCCAATCTTCGAATCGGTTCGCAATTCTAACCTTGAGCCCATTGTTCGGGCATTTGATGTAGCGGCCCTGAATGCGGATACGACGGGTATTGTGATCGATGCCACGTCGCTCTATACCTCTGATATCCCGTCGCTCGGACTGCCCTCATTCCGTCGTTCTTCCTATTCCGTTCGGAGATTGGACAGTAATCGCAGCTATATCAGTTCGGTCAAGTCCTTCCCGGAAAACGTGGAAGTCCGCCACGTGCTGACGTATGAGGCCACGAATGCGCCATCCAATTCGTCCACGAACACGATTACCGTTGAAATGGCCCAATCGATGGTCAAGCTACCGGACAATCCGATGCAGCCACGATTGTGTGATGAGCGGGTTGGCCTGTTTTCGGTGCGTTTTACAGAGTACAACGGCGAGCAGCACCGTGCTGAGCAGAAATGCTATGTCACGCGTTGGCGCCTTGAGCCTTCCGATCCGGAAGCCTATGCGCGTGGTGAACTGGTCGAACCTGTTGAGCCCATCATTTACTACGTCGATCAGAACACGCCCGAAAAATGGCGTCAGCCATTGATTGATGGGGTCAATGACTGGCAGAAATCATTCGAAGCAGCTGGATTCAAAAATGCCATTATTGGCAAAATGGCTCCGAGAGCAGAGGAAGATCCGGATTTCAGTCCTGAAGATGCGCGTTACTCGGTAATTCGCTACTTCGCTTCGGACATCCAGAATGCTTCAGGTCCGCATGTGCACGACCCGCGTACAGGAGAGATTCTGGAGAGCGACATCAACTGGTATCACAACGTGATGCAGTTGCTTCGCAACTGGTACCTGATCCAGACTGCAGCGGTCAATCCCGCTGCGCAGACGAAGGATTTTGAGGATGACGTGATGGCCGAGCTGGTCCGGTTTGTTTCGGCTCATGAAGTGGGCCATACCATCGGATTCCAGCACAATATGGGCTCGTCTCATGCCTATACCGTAGATCAATTGCGCGATCCCGAGTTCACTTCAACCCACGGGACAGCGCCCTCCATCATGGACTACGCGCGCTTCAACTACGTCGCTCAGCCTGAAGATGGTGTGACACAGTTCGGCCCCATGGTTGGTGAATACGATGATTGGGCAACGAAGTGGACGTACTCCTGGATCGCAGGTGATCGCACGCCGGATGAGGAATTCCTGATCCTGAATGAGTGGGTGAAAGAGCGTGCTGATGATCCCGCCATGCTGTTCCTTTCCGGTTTTGGGGATCCACGTCAACAGACAGAAAACATCTCCAATGACGAAATGGAGGCGTCCCGTCTGGGTGTGCTGAACCTGCAGCGCATTCTCGACAATCTGGTTGAATGGACGGCAGAAGAAAGCAAGGACTGGGCTCAATTGCAGGAGCTTTACGGTCAGGTTGGTTCGCAGTTCAACCGCTACATGGGACACGTCTCGTCCAACATAGGGGGCGTGTATGAGCAGCCAAAAACGTCAGATCAGGACGGTGTTGTGTATTCACCCGTCCCGGAAGAGCGTCAGCGACGCGCCGTCCAGTGGATGGCCGACCATGTCTTCACGACGCCGGAGTGGATGATCCGTGACGATATCATGGATCGCATCGAAAATGGCGGTATCACGGGTCGCATTCGTGGATATCAGGTCAGCGGCATTTCCCGTCTGCTCGATCCCCAGAAGCTGGCCCGACTGCTTGACGGCGAGACGCGCTGGGATGGAGATCAGTACACGGTCAGTGAGCTGATGGCTGATATGCGCAGCGCTATCTTCAGTAAGCTGTCCTCCGGCGCGTCGGTCGATTCCTATCGTCGTAACGTGCAACGAGGATATGTTGACCGCCTCGAGTTCCTGATGACGCTGGATTTCAACGCGAGTAGCACACTGGCTAGGTTTGGATTCCAGAGTATCGATGCCGACGAATCTGATCTGCGCATGCTGGTCAAGGCCGAGCTGGAGACGCTCAAGTCCCAGGTGGACCGCGGTGCGGATCGTACGCGCGACGCCATGACGCGTCTGCACCTGCGCGATCTGTCCGATCGCATCGAGCACATCCTGGACCCGGAAGACTAGACGGGATCCGGAGGACTGATCCTCCGGCATTGCTTTGAGTCAGCCCCGCGCTGACTAAAAAAGAAAGGGGGCGCCGCGAATGCGGCGCCCCCTTTCCATTTGAACATCTTCCGTACACGGGCTACTAAAGCCGGGAAAGGCGGGCACATCGTGCAAGAAGCCCTTACAACTACTCGTTGATCCGGTATGTAGACTCCTTTGCCTCACCAAACGAACATCCTCTCCATTCCACAACATCATGTCCGAAGCAGAACAAACGCCGTATCAGGCCAAGGCCACCCTCGATGAGCATCGCTACCAGACTCGGCTGAAGATCGCTCGATTCGATATGATTGCCGATGAGCCCGTTGACCTGGGCGGCACAGACGAGGGGCCGCGCCCTGTGAGCATGTTACTGGCTGCTCTCGGTGGGTGTACCAACATCACGCTGCGCATGTATACCGAGCGCAAGGAATGGCCCATGGAGGGCATCGATGTCGAACTGACCCACGAGCGCCGCCGAGTAGACGAATACGAGGGAGATGATCTTCCCGAGGGAGTGAAAGGATATTTCGATTACATCCAGATGAAGATTAAGGTCGATGGGGAGGAGCTCGATGAGAAGCAGTTGGAGCGCATGGGAGTGATTGCAGGCAAATGCCTCGTACACCGCATCCTGACTGGTCCTCTGATCATAGAGAGCACCATCGAGAAGCGCGGTTGATGATAGCGACGTAGATTCGGGGCACTCTTCCCTGTGCCCTACGTGCATTCGAAAACCGCCAATATCTCTTTTGTCTCCGTCGCAACGCTGTTGGCGTTGTCGTTGTGGTTTTCGGCTTCTGCCGTAATCCCTCAGTTGACGGAGGAGTGGGGGTTGAGTGGGTCCATGCAGGCATGGATGACGATGTCCGTTCAGATAGGCTTTGTCGTGGGAGCGCTCGGCGGCGCCGTCCTGAATATTGCCGACAAAGTCGCAGCTCCCAAGCTGATGGCTGTGAGCGCTCTGTTTGGCGCGGTGGTCAACGCAGGCATCCCCTGGATGGCCAACGGCCCCGAAACGGCCCTGGTGCTGCGCTTCCTGACGGGAATCGCCATGGCAGGCGTCTACCCACCTGCCATGAAAGTGATTGCCTCCTGGACAATTGAAGACCGGGGGACCTTCATCGGGGTGGTTGTTGGCGCCTTGACCATTGGTTCGGGAATGCCACACCTATTGAATGCACTGGCAACGGATGCTTCTGGAATTCCTGCTTGGCGGGCTGTCCTGTACGGCACGTCAGCCCAGGCGCTACTCGCTGCCGTCCTGTGCGTGGCATTCATTCGCTCCGGGCCACACCTGGGTAAAGCAGCGGCCTTTTCGTGGCGACACGCTGCGGAAGGCCTGACGAACAAAGCCACACGGCTAGCGAATTTTGGATACTTCGGTCACATGTGGGAGCTCTACGCTATGTGGGCGTGGGCCCCAATCGCCCTGCTGGTCAGTTTTGAAGCAGCGGGCCTCCCTCTTCGGTCGGCCCGCTTGGCTGCGTTCGGCATCTTTGTGGCCGGAGGACTGGGCTCCGCTCTCGCCGGGATCTACGCCGACCGCTTCGGTCGCACGCGCATCACGTCGTTGGCTCTGGGCGTCTCCGGTGCGTGCTGTATCCTCGTTGGATTTGTTTTTCAGTCACCGGTGCTATTGACCATTGTCTGTCTGCTGTGGGGATTCGCTGTGGTCGCAGACTCCGCCCAATTTTCCGCAGCAGTTTCAGAATTGGCGGACAAACGATTCGTGGGTACCGCCCTGCAAGTTCAAACCAGCCTGGGCTTTCTCTTGACGCTGGTCACCTTGCAGCTCACCCCGATGCTTATCGAGCGTGTGGGTCACGAATGGGCTTATTTGCTACTCGTTCCGGGGCCAGTATTCGGTATCTTGAGCATGATCCGACTTCGACGGATGCCCGAAGCACTGAGGATGGCTGCGGGGAAGCGGTGATTGGCGGGGCATAGAAAAAACACAAATGGTCATGGAGTCAATTTCGATCTACCAAATTGAGCATACTGTGATCGGTCCCGGTCAAGTTCAAGCTTTCATGCAGCTTCTTTAACCAAATCTCGTGGCGCTCCAATATGAATAAAGCCAGCCCAGAAATATGGATTGGCAATAGGTCCACCCATTGAGATAAGGTCACTTTTGGCTAGAGTTAGTGCTTCATCCGGAGTTCAGAGTACCGACTCTCTGGCGGTCTTGCTTGTGATCATAGCCACATTGTCGTGGTCGGCTGGCTCCCTGAGAAGCAAGATGATCCGAATGCCGGAAAACCTGTTCATGTCCTCGGCAGTGCAGATGGGCGTAGGAGGCTTGATGGTTTCCCTGATTGGACTGGGGTTGGGAGAGGGAAGTAACCTTGCGATTACGCAGATCTCGTCGGCGTCATTTTGGGCGTGGATGTACCTGGTAGTCTTTGGATCACTCGGAGCGTTTTCCGCTTACGTCTGGCTACTTGGGAACGCACCGCCCAAACAGATTTCTTCCTACGCATTTGTCAATCCTGTTGTGGCCGTCTTCTTGGGATGGTGGCTGGCAGATGAATTGGTGAATGCCCGAATCCTCGTGGCTTGTATCATCATGGTGTCAGCAGTGGCTCTTATCAAACGATACGGTGGTAATCGGACCGTTAAGCCAAAGACATCTTAGTGTGAACGAAGTGTATGTAGCGAATTTGTGGTGTGTATATGTGTTCACAAAATAGAATAAATAGAAACACAAATAGCACATTATTGACATTGCATATATCTGGCGTAATGAGTGCATTAGTGCCTCATAGAGTTTAAAAAAAGCCTAATTTGGACAGGAAAAGATGATTCCTTCTGAAGGGTATCCCTACCTGGATAGGTAGTATCGGCTTGCGAATCAGGCACGAGATCAGTGCAAGGTTCTATTTATAAAGGGTTAAATATGTCACAAATAGTGGTCTGCAATTGTGCAATACAAAGATTGTACGCAGCAGCATGCGCTAGGTTGGCAGTGAGAAATATTGATATAAAAGGCATAAAAAGAGATTAAAATAAAGAGCCAATAGAAAGTCATAAAGCATCTTTAGGGCCTATGAAAGCTTGTATAAAGTGTAATGGGTAGACATCTTCTCCACTTGGTACCTTGAAAAGGATTAGGTAAAGTGTTGTAAAAAACGCAAATATATACATAAAAATAATTGGTATAGGCAGCGTCATAAGTAGGTATAAGTTATCATGAGTGCGGGGCCATTCGCTGTGCGAATGGCCCCGCTAAGCCTCGTTTCGATATGTCTTCTGATCAGGGGAATTGGCCCGCGGACGGGTGTCTGCCGAGACGGATAAGGGCAGCGGGCCAATCGGGGTTCAGCAGATGATCAGCGCAAGCGAACGGTGCCCGTTGGAATGGAGCCTTGGTTCGTGTTCATGCCATAAACCGAGAATGGCGTGGTCCTTGGACGACGAGGCAGGTCGATGCTCAGGCATGGGAGGTTGGGGATTGGTGATCTGCCATGCTAGGTACCAATTCAGCCCGAAACATCACAGCAGAATAACATCGACACGAGCCCGATCAGGTCATCTCGCCTCAAAATCGCGCAGACAGACGCACGTTTATGGTGCGTGGGGTCAATCGTGTCGGAATGCGCTGCCAGATTCCAACCGCGTCCGGTACCCACGAATAGCTGACCGTGTTGATCATATCGAACAGGTTCAGGATCTCGGCGGTAAGCTCGATTCGCATGCGGGACCCGGTCCGCTCTGGCGGAATTTCCTTGGTGGCTCCGATATCGAAGCGGAAGAACCGGGTGTAGCGCGCAGAATGCCGATCTCCCGGAATTTGCTCTACCACATTGCCAATTTGCTCACCTGGGACAGGCGGTGTGTAGGGCAGTCCTGATCCATAGAGTGTCCTCAAGTGGAGCCGCCAGGTCGGATCCGAGGGGATGTAGTCCTGAACGAACACCGAAACGGTGTGACGCTGATCTGTGGGCCTGGAAACCGAGCCCGCGTTCCGGGAGGTGCGAAACACATCGTCGAATTCCTCTCGTGCGACCAGGTAAGAGTAGTTCAGCCAACTCTCCATACCGGGGACGAGCTCGCCACGCAGTTGAAGGTCCAGGCCATGCGCCCGACCGCGCGCATCATTCTCTCCGGAGTAGAGGACTCGCACATTCTCAATGTCGTAGGAAATCAGATTCTCGATGTCTTTGATCCAGGCCTCTGTTCGGAAGAAAAAGCGCCGGGAAGGGATGAAATATTCTCCACCCAGCACGACCTGCAACGAACGCTGCGACTTCAATTCTGCATTCAGCGCACCGAGGATGGATTCACCGATATCCGGCTTTCCACGTAGTTCACGGTAGGTGGGAGCTTGATGGTAGATCCCGATAGAGCCAAACCAGGTGGTGATTGGATTGGCCTTCCAGGTAAATGAGGCCCGTGGAGAGACGGTCCATTCGTCGGTAAACTGGAATCCGTCCAAGCGGATACCGCCGGTCACGGTCAGCCTTCCCGGTTCATCGGCCAGGACATCCCAGCTGTTCTGGATATGAAACGATGTCTGTGAAGTCGAAAGGGACGCGGCATCATTGAGACTATCTGCGACAATCCGGACAACATCGCCGTTCGTGGCGCGGCCCACGACCACCGACTTTTCGTTCAAGCGGTCCTCGAACCGGAAGGAGCGAAGGGACCATCCGGCTTCCAGGACATTACGTCCCACCGTGTACAGATAGCGTCCGGTTCCGGTAATCGTGCGCACATCAATTCGATTGTCTGCTGCGTCCTCCTGACGGCTTGATCCGGTGGGGAAAAGGCCCTCACCATCGTCAGGATTATCCGATCCTGGATCCACCTGATACAGAATGGCCGTTCCCGAAAGGTCCAGCCGTTCTGATTCCTGGGTGTCGTAAATGGCCACATCGTGCTCGGCGCGGAACCATGGACTGAGCCGACTGATAATGCGCAAACCGGAAAAGAGCGTACGGTAGGCATCTGTTTCTTCGTTGCCCTCATCAAATCGAATCCACAGGGACTGGAGATTGGAAGGGGCGAGCAGCTCGTTCTGACTCAGCGTGCCGAAAAACGTTTTGCGACCATTGGGATCGAGACGGAATTCATTTTCGGCAACCATGCCCAACCATTCGATTTCCAGACCGGGACGCACGCGGTATCCCAGCCACGCTTGTGCATCCGTGTAATCGGGTTGGTATTCGCCTTCAAGCTCCTGGGTCTGGAAAAAGCGGCGGGCCTGCGCTTTCCGGATACCTACGACCCATCCCAATTTCCCTTTCAGAGCAGCATCGCTGACGGTCATTCCGGCATCAAGCAGGGAAACGTGGGCAGCCACTCTGAGCGAATCGCCAGTTGCATTGGGCCGCCGATATCGTGCATCGACCGCCGAAGCGAGTTTCCCGCCATATCGAACCGGAAAACCGCCTGCGTAGAGGGTCAAGCGCTCCGTCATTTCAGGATTGATCAACGACAGCCCTTCCTGCTCTCCCGTTCTGGGTCGGAATGGAAGAAAAATCTCGAATCCGTTGACGAAGAACAGGTTTTCGTTGAATCCGCCACCGCGGACAGAGAATTGATTCGACAGTTCATTGTTGGTCACCACGCCTGGAAGGACGCGCAGCGCGCGAAGCGCATCGGGTATGGGCGTGGGCATGTTGCGCGCCTGTTCCGGGGAAATACCGAATACGCCGGCTCCAATCTCTCGTGAACCCTCAACGGTAATCGCGTCGAGCTCTGTGGTCGAAGGTCGAAGGATCCGATCCAGATAGGTGGTCCGACCGGATTGTACGGTCACCGAATCGAAGCGGGTCTCGAACCCAACGGAAGAGAACCGCAAGACATAGCGCCCGATGGGCAAACGAAGCGTGAAGATGCCGTCTTCGTTGGTGGCCGTTCCGAAATTCGTTCCCGCAACCAGGACCGTAGATCCAGGGATGGGAAATCCAGAGTCCGAAGCGGTAATGGTCCCGTTGACCGCACCCCACTCCTGGGCATGCACATCCCCGCGTGGAGCCCAAAAGAGCGCCAAAAGCAGTGAGGAAACGGCGAGGAAAGATCGGGTAGCCCGCATAGCGACTGGAGCAGCGATGAACGGCAAACCACCTGAGAAGGCGGTACAAGTGACTGGAAAAAGCTCAGTATCCGTTAATCGAAGGGGCACTCCTGGCGGGTTGATGACAAGTGCTGCACCTACCAGCTGGGCATCCAATCGTTCCACTCAGGACGCGAAGTTGCCCTCGCAGTGCTCCCTTCAGGCATACAACGGCCATACCGTATGGAGGATCAGTATTTCAGTAGACGGCGCCAGCAACCCAAAAAGGGCACCAAACCATACTTCCGACCTGCTGTGAGCCTTTTCAGCCGTTCTTGCCCACATGAGCAGCGGAATGAGCATGGCAGCGATTACAAGTAACGCGAGGCCTCCAGGGACCAATTGCCCGCTGATAAAGGAGATCGTTGCGAGAATGGAAAAGGCACCTGCGACACTGCCAACATGCAATGACATCTTGAAACGCGCGTTGATGAAAGCGGCAATGATGGCATTCACCACCAATACCATTGACACCGCCCCAACCGCCCCATAACGCCACCCAGAAGCAAAAACCACAGCCATACCCGCGACGGCCAATAAACCCACACCCATCCACAAAACGGGAGTCCGGGTTGATCGATCACGAGCCTCAATGGTTGCAATCTGTCCGGATCGTTTCAATGCCATCAGCAGACCAAGCGGCAACACGAAATAGCCAGCAAACGCCACCAAAAATATGGGCAAAGCGCGTTCTCCCAATCCATCGCGCAATGCAATCAGTAGGAAAACAGGCGGCGTAATGGTCAGTGGATTGATCAGCATGTTCACCGTACACGCAGTCCGATGCTGCAGACGGTGGCTACCTGGGGGATCTTTGTCCGGCATGGATGAGGCAGGGTTTTGCACAACTAACACGTGCAATGAGTCGTGGATTTCGACTCGAAATCTACTCGCTGCGAACTCGAAAGTGGCATGCCGTCCAACGAACCTGCGCCATATTGTCCTTCCAATCCAGGCTCTCGTGCGCTGCGAGGAGGGATATTCGTCATCAAGGACCATCCAAACCATAGCGATCCGATGTTGTGCTTTCTCAAGAGTGGCTCCCTATTCTGTATTGCCAGCCATCAGTAGCCTTTACTTTAATGGAGGAGCAGGTGCCTCCCCGCGTCGTCCAGCACGCGTGTGTGGCCTTGCTCTCGACCTGTAACCCCTTACACCTGGGCCGAATTCTGTTATGCTATCCATTCTCTCCCGCACCGGTCTGTTTCTGGTTGTACTTGCTTTGGCAGGGTGCTCTCCGTCTCTGCAGGATGAAAGACCGCCCAATGTGATTCTGATTTTTGCGGACGACATGGGCTACACGGATTTATCGTCGTTCGGTCAGCAAGGATGGCAAACTCCGCATCTGGACCGACTCGGAGCAGAGGGCGCCCGATTTACAGATTTCTATGTCCCCACACCGGCCTGCTCTCCCTCACGAGCAGCGCTTCTTACGGGACGTTACCCGTTGAAGGCTGGCGTCAGAGAAGTGATCAGCCCCCGGACGTTGCGCGGGCTGCCCGAGACCGAGCGGACGGCGGCCGAGATATTTCGGGATGCAGGATACCAGACCGGCATGGTGGGGAAGTGGCACCTAGGTGCTCATCCTGATTTCCTACCCACCAATCACGGATTCAACAGCTGGTTCGGATTGCCGTATTCGAACGACTATTCGCCCCGCTCAATCAACAATCCGCGCAGCTATGCCGTGCAGTGGATGGAGCTGCCTGTGCTCCGGGATACGACCATCGTCGAGCGTGAACCGGACCAGCGGCAATTGACGGAGCGCTATACGAAGGAGTCCATCGACTTCATACGGACCAACAAGGACCAACCGTTTTTCCTGTACCTCGCGCACTCCATGCCCCACGTCCCACTCTGGGTGTCGGATCCCTTTGTCGATGCGAGTGGAGCCGGATTGTACGGAGACGTTATTGAGGAGATGGATGGCTCGACGGGGCGCATCATGGCGGAATTGGAAGCGCTCGGTTTGGAAGAGAATACGATTATCGTTTTCACGTCAGACAATGGCCCGTGGCTGTTGATGGGCGATCATGGCGGGACGAGGGGTGCCTTTCGGGAAGGCAAGGCGACCACATTCGAAGGGGGCGTCCGTATGCCGGCAGCCATCTGGGCGCCGGGGCAGATTACACCCGGGCAGGTGATATCGGATCCGGTGATCTCCATGGATGTTCTGCCGACGGTGCTCAATATGGCCGGCATCGCATTACCATCGAACCTGGACGGGATCCCTTTGGATGGGGCCCTGACGTCAGATGCGACCCTCGACTCCGAACGTCCTTTGTTTTTCTATCGCTCAGGCCAGCTCCGTTCTATGCGGAAAGGGAAATGGAAACTCCATTTACCGCATGCATATACGTCGATTCTGGAAGAATGGGGAGGACGTCCCGGTAGTGGAGGGCATCCGGGAGGATACGGCCGTGCTGAAATCGGTACAGCACTTTATGACCTGGAAACGGATCCATCTGAATCGGTCGATCTGGCTGCCTCGCGTCCGGATATCGTAGCGCAGTTGATGGTGCACATCGAGGATGCACGAGACCGCATCGGCGATGAGCTCACGGATCACGTAGGTAGTGAGGCTACGCCGCCGCAGTTCATCGATGCCGTCTGGCCCACTCTCGAAGGTGAGCCCGCCCCGGAAGGGAAGTAATCAGTCGCGACTAGTAGGCGCGAGCAAAGACGACGTAGCCTTTGGAAGGATTGCCGGAAACCGGATCGACACCTGCTTCCTCGTATCCTTCCATCGGGATGAGGCGAATGGTCGCCTTGGTCTCATCCTTGATGCGCTTCTCGGTCTCTTCAGTGCCGTCCCAGTGCATGCGGATGAAGCCGCCTTTTTCCTCGAGGACCTGCTTGAACTCGTCGTAGGACTCGACGGTCGTGGTATTGGCTTCGCGGTGGGCGAGGGCTTTTTCGAATAATCCCTGCTGGACGCTTTCCAATATTTCGGTCATGCGATCTGCCAGGCCTTCGCGAGGAGCGCTCGTTTTTTCGCCGCTGTCACGGCGGGCCACTTCTACGGTCCCATTCTGCACGTCGCGGGGGCCAATGGCCAACCGAACGGGCACGCCCTGGACCTCGTATTCGGCGAACTTCCAGCCTGGGCGGAAGCCATCCCGGTCATCAATGTGAATGCGGATGCCGACGGCTTTGAGTTCCTGTTCGATCTCGCGAGCAGCGGCCAGAACGTTTTCCCGGTCTTCATCGCTGCGATAGATCGGTACGAGTCCGACCTGGACTGGAGCGAGTCGGGGAGGCAAGATCAGCCCGGCATCGTCCGAGTGGACCATGATCAAGGCGCCAATCAGTCGCGTGGAAACGCCCCAGGAGGTAGCCCAGACGTATTCCAGCTCGTTGTTCTTGTTCTGGAACTGGCAGTCGAATGCTTTGGCAAAGTTCTGACCCAGGAAGTGGCTCGTTCCAGCCTGGAGTGCCTTGCCGTCCTGCATGAGCGCTTCTATGCAGTACGTCTCAACCGCACCCGCAAAGCGCTCTGAAGCTGTCTTGACGCCCTTCAGCACGGGAACGGCCATGTATTCTTCAGCAAACTTGGCGTAGACGTCGAGGATGGTCAGCGTCTCGTCAATGGCTTCCTGCTCGGTGGCATGGGCCGTGTGACCTTCCTGCCACAGGAATTCCATGGTGCGCAGAAACAGACGCGTGCGCATTTCCCAACGCACGACATTGGCCCACTGGTTGATCAAGATGGGCAGATCACGCCAAGACTGGATCCATCGGCTGTACGTGTCCCAAATGATGGTCTCCGAGGTCGGGCGCACGATCAGGTTTTCTTCCAGCTCCGATGCCGGGTCGGCTATCAGCCCCTCTTCCTCGTCCACCTTGAGGCGGGAGTGGGTAATGACCGCACACTCTTTGGCGAATCCTTCTACGTGGTCAGCCTCACGAGCCAGGAACGACTGTGGAATGAAAATGGGGAAGTAGGCATTCTGATGGCCTGTTTCCTTGAACATCCCGTCGAGCGCTTCCTTCATGTTTTCCCACAGCGCATACCCGTTGGGTCGGATGATCATACAACCGCGTACAGGTGAGTAGTCGGCGAGCTTGGCGCTCTTGATGACATCCAGGTACCACTGCGAATAGTCGTTTTCGCGGGAAGTGATTTTATCAGCCATGGAAGCAGGGATAGAGATTCGGGTAGCGGATAGCGTGGCGACAGGAGATGTCCTCCCGTGTGTACAGCATACCACAAACTGTACACTGACCGCCCACTCTACGGGACAGTTCGCGGGTATATACACCGCTTCAGGCAGCAGAACACAGTTCGGCAGGGTATTTGCCTCACTTTTCACCGAACACAGGAGCCTCGGGAGTCAGGTGGGTTCATGCCGAGAAGGGAATCCGTCTGGCGAGGGAGATCCGGGGCTCCGTGTTTCGATTTCCAGAGTGGAAGCGGCTGATTATTCAGGGGAACCAATCCCTGCTTCGGCCGATACGCAACATACCAGGGTCGCACACGAGCTTACCGCATAGCTTTGCCTTCAGGAGGGGACACCGACATGCTGACCGATACGGAACGACACACGACGAAAACACTCCCGGGATGGGTGATGAGCCGCATCCCCATGCTGGCCATCCTGGCTGTAGCTTCGATGGGACTTACAGGATGCTACACGCAGCTGGCTGTTCTCGAAAAACCGCACGGCGGCCTCGACCAGGTCGTGGCGGATTATGGCGATGATGGCGACATCCTGGTTCGGCGCTATTACGAAGACGGCTACGTGGAGGAAGAAGTGTACAGCGAGTATGATTGGTACACTCATCGTCCCTACTCGTACGCGCGCTATTTCGACAGCTTCTATGGTCCTGCCATGGGGGTGCGGTCACACTGCTGGGACCTGTTCTATTGTGACTCCTTCTGGGGCTACACGCCGAGTTACTCTCTTGCTTTCGGATATGGCTCCTGGGGCGTCTGGGGACGACCGTATGCATCCTTCGGCTTCGGATTGTCGTGGGGATATGATCCCTTCTATTACGGAGTGAACCACTATCGCCCCTACTCGCATTATCCAACCTGGGCATGGTACGGAGGCGGTAACCATTATAATTATGGAGGCGTCCGTGCTGTCACTGGCCACTATGCTCCTCGAGGGGAAACCATGGCACGCAGTGCGCTCACCAGTCGGACCCGGGGAACGCGAGGTGGTCGTGACCTGAACGGCGGCGTCGGTGTTCGAGGGTCCAACACGCGAGGCGAAGACCTGGGAACCCGTACAGTAGCAACGTCGGGTCGTGCTGCCTCCGCAACGACGTCCAAAGGATTGGCAACGGGCACAAGACCAACACGCGGCGCCCTGACGGGCGATCGCTCGTCCCGCAATGCATTCGGTACGACGCGCACGACGCGATCAGCTGTGGGGACGCGTGACTATGGGACGACCACGACACGAACTCGGGCCACATCCAATTCGACAGGCTCGCGCGCCGTACCATCCCGCACGACCAGTCGTAACGGATCTTCTGTCGGGCGAAGTGCCAATACGCGCTCACGCACGTCGGGCATAGGCCGATCCAGGGATTCGTCGAGCCGCGGGACGTCGGTGGGCCGGTCCTCGGGAAGCTCTTCGCGTTCCTCTGGCAACGTGCGCAGATCCAGCGGTAATTCATCCCGCTCATCGGGCGTGCGCAGTTCCAGTGGTAGTTCGTCAAGATCCTCCGGTACTGTACGGAGATCAAGCGGCAGCTCGTCCCGTTCATCGGGCGTTCGCTCCAGCTCCGGCTCGTCATCCAGCCGCTCCAGCGGTCGATCTTCGTCCCGTTCGGGTCGAAAAAACTGATGGTTTTTCGTGTGGCGGCTCCGGACGGAGTCCGGAGCCGCCACCGACCACTTCCTTCCATTCCGCAGAAGTCCGAAAGAGGATTCTGATGCCATACCTACGTCCATTCCGTTCTATTTCGTTGCTCCTGGCTCTGCTGCTGATAACGGCAGTATCCCATGCGCAGACTGCCGACGATGCGCTGCGTTTTTCGAGCAGGACTCCGGGAGTGACAGCCCACAGTCTCGGAATAGGAGGTGCTGGCCTCGCAGGAATCGCGGATGCATCGGCGTTCGTCACCAATCCGGCGGGTCTGGGACTCGTGACACAGTCCGCGGCTTCCGGCTCCTTCTTTGCCCTTCAGTCCACCTCCGAAGGCACCTATTCTTCGCCCGGCTACACCAGTATCCTGGAAGATCAGCTCACGGATGCCGGCATCGGGAGCCTTTCCTATCTGTTCAAGGTGCCTACGACGCAGGGATCGATGGTAGTCGGAGCGGCACTGAATAGCGTCCACTCCTTTGCACGTAGCGCCTCGTACGATGGGGATAACGGCTTCAATTCGATAACGGATTACTTCATGCCGTTCTCAGACGAGTTCAGTTTGGTTGAAGACGCCGATGACATCTACCCGGACTTTTCTCGAACCCTGTCTTTCATCGCCTATGAGACCTTCGCCATCGATCTGGATCAGGGTCTGCTGGATGCCAATGATCCGGTCCCATTTGTCCCGGCCGTTTCGTTCGGAACGGTCGCCCAAACAGGGTTTCTGGAAGACTCGGGCAGCATGACCGAACTCAATTTCGGAGCAGGCGTGGAGGTTGCCAAGGATGTCATGGTCGGGTTCTCGCTGAATATTCCGGTCGGGTCCTTCGAACGTACGCGCGTACTGGAGGAAGACGACTATCTCAATGACAATGACGGCACAGGCGGGACGACAGACTTTGATTATCTCTACTTCTCCGAGCGTTTTTCTTCTGACCTCGTGGGAGTGAATGGACGATTCGGCGTATCGCTGCAGGCGAATCCGTTCATCCGCATCGGTGCCACCATTGAAACGCCAACATTCTATGCCATCGAAGAGTCCTACAGTACGTACCTGGAAACCGAGTTCGACAACGGAGACATTTTCAGCTATGGAGACGCTTCGGGTCAGGATGCTGGTTCGGGCAACTTCGACTACACGCTGCGAACGCCTTGGAAAGTGGGCATGGGCATGCAACTCACAACAGGCAAAGCCAATTTGCTGGCGGATGTCGAGTGGATGGACTGGTCCCAGCTGGAGCTGGACTCCAACACCTATTCTTTCGCCGCTGAGAACCTGGGCATTCGCGATGCCTTGCAAGCCGTGGTAAACATCCGGTTGGCGGCCACATACGATCTCGACAACATGCAGCTGCGCGCGGGCACAGGATTCAATCCAGATCCCCGTCGCCTTGAGCGGTTCCATGCAGAAGGATTTCCAAGCGTTACCCGGGATCGGACATTCGGATCACTTGGTGTGGGGTATCGCCTCAATGAACGCATGACATTTGATCTTGGCTGGATGGTTGAGATGCAGGAGGACCGCATGGATCTGTACAGCGATGTCTCAGAAGCGCCTTACGTCCTTGAGGATGTATTTCGGCACCGCGTGCAGTTTGGCGTCACCCTGGGTCTATGATCCAGCAGGACAGGCTTTTCTGATCGACCCGGCGTCCTAACGTGCCCATGGCATCTGATCGGGTTCTTGAGGCCTGACTATGCCCGAAAAGAAGCGGGGCGGCGTTCGATGAACGCCGCCCCGCTGAGTTTTCAGTCTGTTCGTTTCGGGTCCGGACTGTCAACTAGTCTTGGACTTCCCGTGCTGGTGGCCTTCACCTCGCCCCTCATCAGGATTTCTGTTGTGCTTGCAGCCATTCGTGCCACTCCCTTCCTGCATCTGATGCTTTTGGCCCATCATCTTCTCACATCTTGGCTCCACGAGCGAGAGGACATAAACGGCTACCGCTGTGCGTTCCGCTTCTGTCAGCATTACAGGTGGCATCAATCCATGATGCTCTATTGCCATCGCGGGCATCAGGGATTGTTCGGCATCTGGTTGCTCAAGCCACATTTCTACGCGTGAGCGCGCATCCTCGCTTGATTCTGTCATCCTGATATAGCGTTGCGCGATCATCTTCATCGGCGGCGCGATGGGCTCTCTCTCCACGTCGGTCGGGCGGTCAATGGTGTGACAGGTCGTACAGATACGCTTGAAAACCTCTTCGCCATCCGTCACGTGTAGCGCGACGGCTGAGAAAATGCCGGCATCGGGCGACTGGGTAACTGAAACCGGATTGGTCCGAAGAAAGGTGAGGGCGCTGACCATCATGGCAATGATGATCACGATGACGACAAACACCAACGTCCGGATGGGGTGATTTCGTGGGCTACCTCGATGTTGATGATGGAACGCCATTCTCATGGGACTCACCGCCGGATGGGATTGATGCATTCTGATCCAATACCAAGGTCGACTTATCCGCGTCCATCCTTTGTGCGAGCTTTATGCTCCGAAGGGTGCTCCCGGTACGCGGCGGAACGTAAGGGAATCCTTCGCAGTCACGGATATAACCTGGCTCGCAGCCGCTAACCTGGCCACTAAAGCATTCTCGAAGTCCAGATATCCGAAACGGATTCATCGCGAAGGACACGCAGCGTTCGTGAAGCAGTCACGCAGCATATCTAACGCCTTGGGTCGCGGTGTTTCCGCACTGGTCCTGGTCTGGGTGGCCCAGTTCGGCGTCGTCCTTTGGTTCATGATCGGCCAAGGCTATGATCGCGCGACGGCTAACCTGGTGCCATGGGTCGGACTGGCCATGCTACCCTTGTGGGCCTGGTTGCTGCGAATTGGGCTACCAGATGTGGCAGGTGGCAGAATAGTGCGCGCGGCGAGGGCCCTTGGGCATGCTGCTGCCCTGTACATCGCAGGACTGATTGTGCCCGCTCAGGTCATCTTGCACGGCTTCTCGCTGTCGAGTCCCTTTGATGAGCTTTGGTGGGTGCTGGGAAGCGCAACGGTGATCCTGGCAGTAGGCCTTGCCTGGAGCAAGAGTTTTTCTCGCCGCTCCATGGCTGGACCCAGAGGCGTCCCAATCGGGCTGCTCATTGTTCTGGGTAGCGGTGCCAGTGTCCCACTCTGGCGCGCTTTCATCTTCAGCTTCTTCGGTTGAAGCTACTCGGCTGCCGCGGCAGCTTCGGCTTCTGCCTCGGCCCGGCGTTGACGCATTACGCGGTAGTATTCCTGTGCATTGCGTCGATGCTCGGACAGGGTGCGGCTGAAGATATGCGTGCCATCACCTGTTGCCACAAAGAAGAAATACCGGTGCTTTTCCGGGTAGATGATGGATTGGATACTTGTCAGGCTGGGATTCGTAATGGGGCCGGGCGGCAATCCGCCACGTCGATAGGTGTTGTACGGATGCTGGAGATCGTAATCGCGGAAAAACAGTCGACGTTTATCTCCTTCGATCTTCATGATGGCGTATTGCACCGTCGGGTCCGCGTCGAGGCGCCATCTGTTATTCAGCCGATTCATGTAGACGCCGGCGACGGTCGCCTTTTCAGGAACGTGAGCCGTTTCCCATTCGACGATGCCCGCCAACCGGACGACTTCGTCCGGAGTCAAATTGCGGGGAAGTGTACCAAGTGAATCGATGCCGGCTTCTATGATACCGTCGTAGCGCCGTTTGACCCTGCGAATCACATCTTCCGGGCTGGTCAGCCAATAGAAGTGATACGTATCCGGAACCATGAACGCCCACAAATGCGTCGTGTCGGTCGCAAGCTCCTCCGCAAGTGCTTCATCTGAGAAAGCCTGGGTCAGCTCCTCCTCAGAGAACGCCATTTCAGCTGCCATTGCACGGATCATGCGCTCCTTTCTGGTGCCTGCCGGAATGCGCACATTCACCGGCTCCTGGAGGCCTCTACGCATTCTGTCAATGATGTCCAGGTTGGATACGCCACTTTCGAACTCGTAGTGTCCGGCCTTGATTTGCTCAGCCCAACCGGTGGTTCGCGCCAGCAACGAGAAGTTGCTGGCGCGCTTTAGAATACCCGACTCCACCAGCCGTTCGCTGACATCTTGAATCGGCAGGTCGGGATGAATCCGGACTGATCTCCCGCCTTCATAATCTGGCGTAGCGGACCTGTACAAAAAGTCGTAGCCTGCCAAGCCAACAGCAATCGCGATCAGGATGGCAATGAGTCCGAGTTTCTTCAGTTCGCTTCGCACGAGGAGCCGGATGATTTACAAAGTGGCGGATGAGTTACGGGTGGGCGAGGGAAGGGCAGGCGTGACACCTGTTCCCTCTCAGGTCACGGGATCCTCATCAGAGGATCGGTTCTGATATCGACGGCGCTCAAGCGAACGGGTTTCATCGATGATGCGCTCAAACAGTCGCCGCACGGCGGCATTGTCAAGGGGGCCTTGATTGTGCTGCAGCATGCCATCGAGTACCTGATGCTCACGCTCAGGAACGTAAATGGGCAGGCCCAGCTGCTGTTTCACGTGACCGATGGCGTTGGCACTGCGGCTGCGTTCATTCAATAATTCCAGCACGATCCGATCAATGCGATCGATGCGCTCTCGCCACGCCTCAATCCCGGCTTCGGGCGTCGGATCCGGGAGGGATTCCAGCTCCCGTAACAACGTTATGATGCGGTCGATGCGACTCATGCCAGGACTAGAGAAGGGTTGGCGGTAACAGTCAGGTCGGCTTTGCGTCCTGCCCGCAGCTGATGATAACCCGCCATGGCTATCATGGCGGCATTGTCCATGCAATACGCCATTGGCGGCACAAAGAGCCGACCTTGAAGCGAAAGAACCATCGATTCCAGTTTTCCCCGTAGTCGGGAATTGGCGCTCACCCCGCCAACCAATCCCAGATCTTTGATGCCGTGATCTTTCATCGCTTTCTTGACCGGCGCGACGAGCATATCTACCACAGCTTCCTGGAAAGAGGCACACAAATCGTTGATATGCCGATGCAAATAGGCTTCCCGTTCGGATGTCTCAATGGCATTCAAGTGATATAGAACGGAGGTCTTGATGCCCGAAAAAGACATGTCGTAGCCCTTCAGGCGCGTTCGTGGAAACGCATGGAAAGCTGAATTTCCAAGCCGAGCTCGACGATCGATCTCTGGTCCACCCGGGTAGGGCAGGCCCAGCAGTTTTCCCACCTTGTCGAATGCTTCTCCTGCTGCATCGTCCCGCGTCTTGCCAAGTAGCTCGGACTGACCCGGGGCGATGACCCTCATGATCTGCGTGTGCCCACCCGATACAATCAGATTCAGATGCGGGAATGCGGGCTGGAGGTCACTTAAAAACAAGCTGGCCAGGTGTCCATCCAGGTGGTTCACCGCAACCAGTGGAATTCCCAGAGCAAGAGAAGTCGCTTTGGCAAAAGACACTCCCACGAGCAAGGATCCTATCAGGCCGGGTCCTACGGTCACGGCAATAGCATCCAGATCCGAGCGCTCGATAGCCGCCTCACGAAGTGCCTTCTGCACGACAGGAACGATGGCGCGCTCGTGCGCGCGAGAAGCCAATTCAGGTACAACACCGCCCCAATCGGCGTGCTCAAGCTGGGTAGAAACCACGCTCGATGCCAACCTACCGTCAATAATGACGGCAGCGGCGGTATCGTCGCAGGATGTCTCTATTCCGAGCAGCGTCATCAGACTGTGGATTCGAGCGGGAATTTGTCCGGAGGGTAAAATAAAACGGCCTCTGGAACGTTATTGACAGAGGCCGTATACCTCCTTTATAATACGAAATGCCCGCCTTCGAACTGACTGGCAATCCCATCCTATCGTCCCCATGCGTTCATCCTTATTCGCTTTGCTTCTCGTAGCAACCCTGTTGGCGACGGCTCCCGCGCACGCTCAGCTGCGTCCCAGCGGTTCTGCCGTCGAAACCAGCGTGCGTCTGTATGACCAGGGAACGGCCGGATTTTCCTTGAACCGGTATTTCGCACCCGAGCATTTCCGGATGAGTCACACGTTTGAAGCGTCCTCCAGCAGCTGGGGTGGTGGATCATCCATGGCGATGTATACCAATTCGATGCAGTGGCATTTCAATAACAAGCTGGCTGCCCGTCTTGATGTGTCTGCTGCCTCGCAGCTCGGTGGCAACCAGCGATTGGCCCAGGCCTTTGGTCAGAACCCGAATCAAGTTTTTGTCCGAAATGCGGAGCTGGCTTACCGACCAACGGAAAACGTCCAGATCCACTTGAGCATGCGCCGCAGTCCCTATGGCTCCTACATGAGCCCGTACGGATACAACGGATACAATGCCTACGATCGTTGGAATCAGCACTCGTCCTTCCGGGCTGATTTTGGTCCCTCGGGTCGGGATCTCTTCTGGAATGACCGGTTGAAGTAAGACTTCAAAACCTGCCATTCCTCCCCGCTTTGGCCTCCCGCTCTGGTAATCTGGTTCTCAACATTGGTCTTGTCGTCGCCCTGGCGCTGACGATGTTGTTGGTTTACGCGCTCGGACAGCGTGTTACGTCTCCTAGACCGGATCCTGAAAGGCTGGAAAATCCCGGCAATCTGCTGGGCAATTATGTCCAGCTCGAGGTTCTCAATGGAGCCGGGGTTGATGGCCTGGCCGGCGAAATGAGTGGCTATCTGCAGGATTTGGGATTTGATGTGGTCGACGTCGGCAATTACACGGGTTCCGCCCTGTCGAAGACTATGATTTTCGACCGTGTAGGCAACCGTGATGCCGCTGAGCAGCTTGCCCTGGCCCTGGGGCTGGAGCATGATCGAATCGAAGAGGCGCTCGAGCCCGAATGGTATCTGGATGCATCGTTGGTCATTGGACCCGACTACGCCCTGATAAAACCGTTTGCGGATCGTTTGCCGCCTGAAACGGTTGATGGGGAATCTGACACAGATGGTATGGATGAGTAAAATTCAATTAAGCATCCTCCAGCTAGATTAAGCGATTCATACACCGGGAGCGTATTCCGGGGAGAGAGTGAGACTCTGAGCGATAAGAAAGTTACCATGGCGCCGACCGATCCGATGGTCCCGGCGCGAACGGAAGAGAAAAAACGGTTGACCGCTGCGCCGACGAAGCAGATTGCGCGACTGGCGGTCGATGCTATTCTGGACAAGAAGGGAAAGGACATCCTGGTTCTGGATGTTGCAGGAGTCAGCGGGGTCGCCGACGTATTCATCCTTGTTACGGGAGATTCCGACCTGCAAAACCGGGCTATCGTGGAATCGGTGCGCAGGAAGCTGAAAGAGGAAGCCGGAGAGCGTCCGTGGCATGTGGAAGGCACCGACCATCACCAGTGGGTCCTCATGGATTATGTTGATATGGTCATCCACGTATTCCTTCCTCAGAAACGGGAATTTTACGAGCTGGAGCGGCTTTGGGGTGATGCCCCTCGCGAAGAAGTGCATGATCATCAGCAGGCCTCCGATGTAGCCTTACTCGCAGATTGATCCATCCCAACCAATCGGACTTTCAAGACCATGACCTCGTCCACGCCTGACAATCGCCTTGCCCTTTGCGCCGGACGCCTGCTGGGGATGGTCGTGCTGGTCTGCCTGCTACCGGGCTGCGCTGCCCTTCAGCCAGATGTCAGTCCAGAAGAATTGTATGGCCATCGTGCCAGTGGGGAGGATGGAGAAGGGCGGACTACGATTGCCGTTTCGCAGCCGGACGAGGATGTTGAATACCGTCTTTTCGATGCCACGTTCGATACGGTGACCATCCGACCCGCCCCGATGACTGAAAACGCTGCCTCGAACGATGTCCCGGTGGAAGTGCTGATCAAAGGCGCTTTCCCAGACGCGTGTTCTGAACTGCATGATGTAACGCAACAGCGGGCCGGCAATCTAATTTTGGTCACACTGACTATGCGGCGGCCTCAAGGCTCGGTTTGCGCCAGCGTCTTGAGGCCCTACCGGTATTATCTGGATCTCGAAGGACGGTTTGTCCCGGGTCCCTACTCGCTTCGCTTAAATGAATCCGTGCACACATTCGAAGTCCGCCCACCGGCTGATTCGTAAGGGCACACGAGGTTAATCTCCCATGTCTAAGAATCTTCCTGCTGTTCTCGGCAGTGCAGCGTCCGTACTCTGTTTGCTTTTGCTCACTGGTGCCATCGTGAATTCTGGTGGAGCGCCATCTGGACGTACCGGGGCGCCAGGCGCGTTGACGTGTGCTGATTCTGGATGTCACGGGGGAAATGCGCTCAATGCAGATGGCGGATCGGCTACAATTACCGCTCCGGCCTCATACACACCTGGGACGCCCGTCGACTTGACGCTGCGCGTGGAGCGTGCTGGCGCGGCCCGTTTCGGATTCTCCATAACGGTCCAGGATCAGAATAATGTCATGGTTGGGTCCTGGGACCTCGTTGCCGGTCAGGGTACGGCCTTTTCTGAATTCGGAAGTGATCTCACGCATGTTACCCATGCGCCAGCCGTAAGCGTTGCTGATGAGCATACCTGGCAGTTGCGATGGATACCTCCCTCAGAGGACGCCGGCCCGGTTACGTTCTACGCGGCTGGGAACGCGGCCAATGGTGCTCAGGGATCGAATGGTGACTTTATTTACACCACCACCGTCAACATGCCGGTTGCAGCCGGTGTTGGAACGGAATCCTGGCAAGTGATTCCCTTTACGGTTGACGCCGTCTATCCCGTACCAACCACGGATGAATTGCGTCTCGATGTAGTGGCGGATGCTGCGGGACCTGTTTCGATTCATCTGTACGACGCCACGGGGCGCACCCGCATTATTGAATCGCACCAGGCCACGATGGGCGTAAACAGTCTTCGGATTGACACCAGCGAACTTGCCTCAGGTACCTATCTCTGGCGAGTGGTCATGAAGGGCCATTCGCGCACAGGCGTCTTGCCCGTTTCACGTTGATGCGTTGAGAGGATCCGGTACTCAGTTCCGATCGGTTACGCCGTTCTCTTCATCGGACATTTCCTGCATGGCGTTGTATAACGCCTCCACTTCCTCGGCCGTCTGACGGTACGTGGAATCGCCGATTACCTCACCAATACGATTGGTGAATTCGGCATAGGATTCGAAGTCCTCGGTTTCCAGGTAGGCGCCCTGAATGATCTCGATGAACCGGGCGACACGCGCCATCTGCGTATTGCTTCCCGCCGCGATGGCGCGATCCAACCGATGCAGAACAAGTGGCTCAGCTTGCTTCCAAAGGAGCGCAGCGCGTTCCGTCTCGCCCAGCACGGCATAGGCCTGTGCCATGAACGCAAACGACGTCTCATCTCCCGGAATGGTCGTGAAAGGGACCTGATCCATGAACCAGTCCAGCAGTTCCAGGCCTTCTTCCGAACGTCCTGCTCGCGCAAGTGCCTCGGCCGTATGGGAGTAGATATTGCGGTAGTTGTCCGTCATGCGGCGGATGTTCTCATCGAAATAGACATCCGGATCATTCAGGCCGGTGAATCGGAACAGCTTTAATTTCTCAGCTGTGATATCTGGAACCACGCGACCAAGTTGCTCAAAATGGCGAATCGGGACGACCCGATAAGCCTGCCCTTCGAGTTGGAAGAAACTGCCTCCTTCGCCCGGTTCGTTCAGACCAAGGGTGCCGCTGGGAGCTACAGTGACCGCAAAGTAAATGGGGCGCTTCCAGTTCTGCTGGGCATTGGTCAGCAGGATATTCAAAGCGGCTTGGTCCGCGCCGTACAACAGGTTGATATCCTGGGAGAAAGGACGTCCTTCGAGGTTCCAACGCATGGGATTCTCAATCAGGCTGGAGTCCTCATCCTGGATGAATGCAGCCATCTCGGAGCCGCCGAATAGCGCATCCTGGTTGACCGGCAATTCAAGTTGCCTCGGATCCCATCGGATGATCTGCAGGTCATCGATGACGTCTTCGGGAAGAGAAATGGGCAGCGGATCTGAATCACGCGACGCCTGATTCTTGAGCTGCTTGATGTACCAGGGCGTGTTCAGCAGCGACAGGTTGGTGACTCGAACATCCTGACGAACGCCCTCCACTTCCTGGATATACCACAAGGGGAAGGTGTCGTTGTCACCGTTGGTGAAGATGATGGCATCTTCCTCCAATCCAATAAGCATGTTGTAGGCATACTCGCCGGCGACGTAGCGACCGCTGCGGTCATGATCGTCGAAATTGACAATCGTCATCAGTAATGGAACGGCGACGAACAGGGCCCCGGCCACGCCAAAAAGGGTCTTACGCAACACGCCCGGTTGCAACCGCTCCTTGAGCTTGTCAGCAGCCAGTCTCAACAGTCCCGTCGCACCGATACCGACCCAGATGCTGAAAGCGAAGAACGAGGCGACGTACGCGTAATCCCTTTCCCTGGGTTGGAACGGAGTCTGATTCAAATAAAAGATGATCCCCACTCCGGTAACCAGGAAGAGCACAAGGACGGCGAATGCCCTGCGCCAGTCTCGCATGAAGTGGAAGGCGGCACCTATCAACCCGAGTAACAGGGGAAGCCCGTAATACGCATTTCTCGATGCTTCTTCCGAAGGGGTCTGGTAGAGGTATTGACTTGTCTCTGCCGAAGAGAAGCCGGTGATGGCAGATGCGTCCTGGACGTCTGAGGCGCGACCGACGAAATTCCACAGGAAGTACCGGACATACATGTGTCCGACCTGGTAGCTCCAGAAGTACTCGCCGTCCGAGTTGTACTGCGCATAGACGCGCTGATGATTCGGATCCTGTGAGTGTCGACGTGGAAACCAGGTTTCGCGCCGCGTATCAAGATTGCCGAGTTGGTTATTGTACGTATTTCCCTTCAGAATGGGGGTTTCACCATACTGCTCACGCTTTAGGTAGGAAACGATCGCTTCAACCGTTTCTGGATCGTTCTCATCGATCGGTGGATTGGCCGCCGACCGGATGAAGATGAGCGCATAGGAGGAGTACCCGATCATTACTACAGTGACGCATAACATCACGATGTTCATGGCTTGCAACCCACGGCTCTGGCTCCACCAGATCCCGAATACCAGCAATCCGAAGAGGGCCATCATCACAAGCAGGGGGGCAGCGGAATCCCCGACAAAACCAGGTAGCCATTGAACTATTCCGGGGTAGACTACGAGGAATGAGACCGAGGAAATCAGTCCCGTCACCACGATACCTGTCCATCGTTTCCTGGTATCCCACTCCGGATTCTCGAACTCGATGTAGAACACAATGAGTGCGATGAAGAAAATGGCCAACAGATTCAGCAGGTGGACCCCGATCGCCAACCCGAATAAATAGGCGATCAAAATCAAATAGCGATTTGTCGCCAGTCCAAACCGATGTTGGCCTCCCGTCAGGCGTTCGTCCTCCAAGGCCGCTTCTTCCCGCCACTTCAGGATCAACCAGATCACGAGGGCGGTGAACAACATGGACAGGGCGTAGACCTCGGCCTCGACAGCATTGAACCAGAAGGAATCTGTGACCGCAAAGGTGCACGCTCCGATAACGCCACCCGCCAATGCCACGAGACGGTCCAGTCCACTCCAAGTCGATGGAGCACCCTGCCATTCGCGAATCAGGCGAACAATGACCAGATGCAGCAGCAGCACGGTGAACGCACTGGAGAACACAGATACCAGGTTGACCGAAAGCGCCACGTATTCGGTCGGAACGAACATGGAGAAGAACCGGCCAACCAGCATGTAGAATGGTGCTCCCGGAGGGTGCGACACTTGCAGGCGATTCGCTATGGCGATGAATTCACCCGAATCCCAGAAGGACGTGGCTGGAGCTACGGTCAGCAGGTACAGGACCAGCGAATAGACGAAGACCAGGGCAGCAATGATCTTCTCGGTACGATTGGCGCGCATCTGCAGGCGGAAGTTCAGTCGGATTGGCTTGGAAAGCGCTGTATTGCCAAGCAGCTCACTACAGCGCAGCCGGAATCGATTCCGGCGGATGAACTGCTCCGTCTCGTCAAAGAGCGGATTCAGGTACGGCCGCTACAACGCAGGCCGTTCCGGATTGGTTCACCATGCTTCGCCGCTTTTTGGAGCCTCATTCAGTCGTTGGGAAGCCTTTGGAGAAGCGATCAAGACCACAATTTCTCCACGCACCTTCGTCACGTCATTGACCCACGCCAGCAATTCTTCCAGCGTACCACGTCTAAATTCCTCAAACTTCTTTGACAGCTCGCGCGCAACCACGGCCTGACGATCCATACCGGCATGCTCGGCCAACTGGGTCAGCAGCTTTTTCAATCGGTGAGGTGACTCGTACAAGATGACCGTTCGGTCTTCTTCCACGAGTGCTTTTATACGGGTCTGACGACCCTTTTTGGGAGGCAGGAATCCTTCGAACACAAATCGGTCTGAGGGCAGACCACTCGCTGCCAAGGCAGGGATGAGTGCCGATGGGCCAGGAAGGGAGGTCACTTCGAGGTGTGCGTCAAGCGCTGCTCGCACCAACAGGTAGCCCGGATCCGAAATGCCTGGCGAACCGGCGTCCGAAATCAGGGCAATATCATCCCCACGGATCATGGATTCGACCAGGCGAGTGGCTTTTCCGTGCTCGTTGTGGGCGTGAAAACTTGTCGTCGGAGTCGAAATGCCGTAATGGGAGAGGAGGACCCCGGAGGTGCGCGTATCCTCACATGCGATACGGGAAACTGCCTTGAGCGTCTCAATGGCACGCTCACTCATATCGGACAGGTTTCCAATTGGTGTTGGAACGAGAATCAATCGTCCCGGGCGTTCTACAATCATGGCGGAAAGTCTGTATCGGCAAGGGCTACGGAGCCACTCGCTACGCTTCAAAGGAGTTGGGTGAGGAAGATGAATGCGTTCGCCTGTCACGACTGAACCAATTCGGGAAGGAGGGCAGGGGAATGGTGCGGAGATCCCTCCAAACAACAAACGTCAGCCACAGGGCAATCAAACCCGTCACGATGTCTGCCAGCCACATGCCAACCCACGGCTCCAGCAATCCTCGATCGGCCAGTTTCTCTCCGTTGGCCAGAGACACCCAATGAAACAAGAAAATGCCAACGGCCAACGCTGCGGCGGCACCCAGACCGCCCTTGCGGACATACAGACCGATGGGGGCGCCAATCATCATGAAAATGAGACAGGCGATTGCAATGGAGTACTTCTTGTGGATCTCGACTCGGAACCGATCGGCTCGGTCGCTGGCCCACAGCATTTCTTTACGGGCCCCGTCGATCTTCAGACGTCCATTGCGGACAGAACGGACGATGGCATCTCCCGTGTCCTGGTCGCGCGCCAGGGACCCGAGGGATAGCCGAGCTTCATCTTCGATGGGAAATCCCACATCCTCGTAAGTCAGTCGTCCCGTTCCGAGATCCAGAAGCAAGTCGGTAAGCGTCTTTCGACTTTGCTCCACATTCAGCTCCAGAGAGTCGACCAGCGCGATCATCTCACTCGAGGCCATGGTTCGGTCGGTCCGCCTGCCTTGCGAAGGATCGGTTCGGGTGAAGTTCAGATCCTCCAGCGAGATGCGCATCAGGTGTCTTTCGAAACCGAGGCGCTCGTATCGATCAAGACTCCCGCTACCTGGTGGACGTTTACGGTGTACCTCGCCATCAAAAAGGACCAGATTCAGCGTTGATCCGTCTGTGATTGGTTCGAGGTAGCCACGGGCAGCATGGATGTCCGTGCGGAATCGAGCCCCTTCGGAGTAATCGAAGATCGTTACGTCTACCAGCTGGTTCGGTCTATCGGGTGGGATGTCGCCAACCAGAATGCGATAGTCATCAATTCCATCGTAAAACACGCCGGCTCGGAGATCGAAGCCAGGTTTTGCGGTACGGATGTCTTGCCACAGATTGCGCGCCCGGAAGTTTGCTTCCGGGTGGATCTGGGTATTGAAGACCCACATGGATGCCGTCAGGAGCAACCCAACGACATATACGGGCCAGACCAATTGGGGAAAGGAAACGCCCGAGCTCTTGATGACGACATAGGCATTCGACTCGGCCAGGCGACCAAAAGCCATCAAGGTGGCAATGAGGGCTGCCATGGGTACGGCCAGCACCAACATATAGGCCAGGTTGTACAGGATCAGCTCCCCAATGACAGGGACTGGCAGTCCTTTACCGACGAGCTGCGGCAAATACTTGATCAGAAACTGCATCACCAGCAAAAACAGCAGGACAATCAGCCAGGCCACGAATGGGCCTGGCAACATGCGCAGAATCATGCGGTGAAACTGTTTCATACTCGGGGCGTGGCAGGCTCCTGGTTCGGCGGGGTCATGCACGTCTAGACAGCCCCGGATGTGATTCAACAACGTACTGATTGACGCCGTGGTCCCAAAGGTAGGGCCTGTAGCTGTTTCGTAGACCACCCACATAGCAAATGACTGTCACGCCATTCACATTCAACCCGTTCTCGACCAATTGCTATATAATTGAAAGCGCAGGCGAGTTGGTTGTCGTGGACCCTTCCAATCAGAATGAGACGGAGCATCAGACCCTTATCTCGGAAATCGAATCGAGGAATGCTGTACTCAAGAGAATCCTGCTTACTCATGCGCACATTGATCACATTTTTGGATGTGCCCGTCTAAGCCAGCACTTTGATGTCGGTATCGAAGTCCATGCCTCTGAACGTATTCTGCTTCAGCGAGGAGAGACCCAAGCAGCCATGTTTGGTGTAGAACTGGAAGCGCCTCCCGAACCGGCTGCCTTCATTGAAGCCGGGGATTCGATTGCATTTGGCGATGTGGAATGGGATGTGTTGCACACGCCGGGTCATTCTCCGGGTTCAGTTTCATTTGTGGATCGGAAGGAGCGTCTCGTCTTCTCCGGAGACGTCCTGTTTGCAGGTTCGATTGGTCGGACTGATCTATGGCAAGGGTCACTGCCTACTTTGATGCGGTCCATATTCGAACAGCTCGTACCCTTGGGAGACGAATTCCGCGTCCTGTCAGGACACGGCCCGGAAACAACGATTGGAAGGGAGCGCGAGTCCAACCCCTTTCTTGTCGGACACGGTTTGCTGTAATACTACAGACGTGTTTGTGGCGATGTGGCAGGAGCCGAACGCTCCAAAAGCAGCATGATGGAGTGATAGACGATCTCACCCATGGAGTCGCATGACTCGAATCGAGAGTCCTGGTAGTGGTTTGCCAGTTGATACCCGAGCTTGTGGATGTTTTCGTCTGTCGAGATAATGTCCTCGCGCATCACTTCCATCAGCGCGTTGAACCGACCGTGCGAAACACGCACCCTGTTGGCGATCAGACTGCGCTCCTCTTTCTGATACTGAAGGACATTTTCCGGTGCAAGGTTTTGCACGGTCAATTGCAGAAAGGGCTCATTCTGATGGAAGAATTGCGGGAGATAGACTTCCTTGCGCCAGTGGTGACTTTGCTGATCGAAATCGATGGAGTGGATGCGGAAATGCCACTTTTCGAAATCGCGTGTCAGTTCCACTACAAAGTTGCCTGAATGCATGTCACCCAGGAGGGAGACAAAGCAACGCTCGTTGAACTTCACGAATTCCTTTGCCAGCCGGACCCTGTCGAAATCCGTGATGGGAAGGTTTTCGCGAAGGAATGCATCGGCTGGAATACCGATCACGTGCTCCTCCACAATGGTCTGCTTGTGGATGAAGTAATTGACGCGGTTGGGGGAGAGGATGTGGTCCAATTCCAGACCATAGATCCGGTTGGCATCAATTTTCTTGACGTAGAAGTAGTCGAAGTTCTCGTTGATGCTGTTTACTACCCTCACGCGAAATGGCAGCGTATTGCCATGATTGCATTGATCTACTCGGTCGATATGCAAATACTGCGTAATGGATGTATCCCCATCAGCTTTCAGGATGGCGTAGGCATTGAGGAGCTTATCATGGATCTCGATACGCTCAACCTCTGAATAGAGCACCGTCGACCAAAGCGTGTCATTGCCTTTTTCGTCGTAGACGGGAACGGAGGTGGTGAAGCGAAGCAGATCGTTGTAGCGGATGGAATCCGCCCAGATACGTCCGTAACGAGAGAGATAGGAGCGGAGGAAGTCGCTGACAGGGTAAAGCGCTTTTTTCCGGCTTATCAGGTGCTGATCGCCCATGGTCGGATCACGTGAGTCGTTCGCGAACTATGAATGACAGCGCGCGACCCGCGTAATCTGACTGACGAGGATACCGATCAGACCGATAGCGGGGTCCGTTCCATCACCTGCGCATAATACGACTCGTAGCGAGGTACGATGATGCTGGTATCGAATTCTTCGACTGCACGGGCGCGTGATGCACTGGCCATCCGCTCGTGCAGATCGCTATTGGAGAGTAAGCGATCTGCGGCTTCCGTGTACCCATCGATATCTCCGAGCTCACACAGGAAACCAGTTTCTCCGTCGATGACCAATTCGGGGAGTCCGCCAATACGGCTTGCAATGACTGGGACACCACAGGACATGGCTTCGAGTGCTGCCAGACCGAACGTCTCTGAACCAGAGGGCATCATGAAAATGTCCGCGATGGACAGGATTTCCTCAACGGGCTCCTGCTTTCCGAGAAATCGCACATCATCGTATACGCCGAGTTCGCGAGCGCGGTGCTCTGCAGACGTGCGATCCGGGCCATCGCCTACCAACAGGAGCTTCAGACCATGCCCTTTCTGTTGAAGGCGATGAAAAATATCCACTACTTCCGTTGCGCGCTTCACGGGTCGGAAGTTGGAAACGTGAACCAGCAACCGTTCTCCATTCGGGCAAATGGCTTGCTTGAAGTGCTCGCGAGGCAATCGTTGGAAGCGATCCGTGTCGATGAAGTTGGGGATGACTTCGATATCGTTCTGAATATCCGCGTCCAGTGTTTCGCTTCGCAAATAGTCTGAAACAGCCGTCACGCCGTCGGATTCATTGATGGAGTAATTGACCACCGGAGCGAATGACGGGTCCTGTCCCACAATGGTAATATCCGTACCATGCAGGGTCGTCACGATAGGGATGCGTATCCCTTCTTTCGCCAGAATCTGGCGTGCCAGCAAGGCGCTCGTGGTATGCGGAATGGCATAATGCATGTGCAGGATATCGAGCTCCTCGTACTTGACCGTGTCTACGATCTTGGAGGTCAGGTTCAGCGTATAGGGTGGGTACTCGAAAAGAGGGTACGCATTCACGTTCACCTCGTGGAATCGGATGTTCTCGGCAATATGTTCAAGCCGGAACGGCATCGAGTAAGCAATGAAATGGATGCAGTGCCCGCGAGCTGCGAGCGCTTTGCCCAGCTCGGTGGCCACGACGCCGCTACCGCCGTAAACAGGGTAGCATGTGATTCCAATTTTCATGTGCGGGATGCTTGTTGCGGGAAACGACAATCTCAACTCCGGGATCTCGGAGTTGTTGCCCTGGGCAAGTGTTACAACCCAGCCCGTCAAAAGTGCTGAAGGTAGCCTGTTCGTTGCTTCTGGATCAGGATACCAATTGAAAGCTCGGTGCGGCTTATTTTAGGGTAAACCTTGCAAGAGGGGCCGTAATTCGACGTCCGGACGGAATGTTCTCTTGAACCCAGTCCTGTTCCGGCCCTGACAAATCAACATCGTTCATTCAACAAGAACAGAAGATGGCTGCACGTATGCATCTCCAATCGAACATTTTCTCGCTGCTCATGATTGCCGTGTTGGCCCTCATGCCGATGACGGCAAACGCTCAATTGGGTGTTGCGGCTGGGCTGAATTTCGATCATCTCTCCGATATCACGGGTAGTCGTTCGGCCACCTACGAGAATTCAACAGGATATCATTTCGGTGTGTTCTTTGATACGGCTTCCAGCCCGATTGCCCTTCGCCTTGGCGCTTACTACCGTGATATGGGCGAAGTTGAACTCAATCTGGGTGAGTTCGGCCAATTTTTTAATCTGAGCCTTCTGGATGTCGCTGCTGACGTTCGCTTTGCTGTGCTTCCTCTTCCTATCGTCAAGGGTTTTGTTTCGGCAGGGCCCGTTGTGTCGTTCCCATCCTCGTCCAACGACGAGTTCAAGGAATCCCTTGAGAGTGCCTCCGTATCTGGAAATGTCGGAGCCGGCATGGCCATATCCCTGGGAGGCATGACGTTGACGCCAGAGATACGCTACTCAATAGGAGTTTCCCGGTTCATGAAAGATGAGTTCAGTATCGGCGGAATAGACTTTGAAACAGAAGACATCCAGCGTTCGAACTCTGTCATGCTCCGTTTCGGATTCATTTTCTAAGATGATTTGAGCTTGGCTCTTCCGCCCGTGCCAGGGCGGAAGAGCGCGTAGCGTGACGTGTGAAAAACCAACGCGCATCCCAGTTGGACGAATCTTTTCCTCAGCAAGCCGTATTATGTGATGCTTGCCGGAATTGAAGCGATGATCACAGGGTGAACCGACCGGAATTGATCAGGTCGGTTTTTTTGTGGTTTTGCTGAAAAGCAGGCAGGACTTTTTAGCAATTGAACTTGGGCCTTGCGCCCGCTACCAACGGTATGAAGAACTTATTTGTCGGAAACCTCCCTTGGAGTGTCGACGACCAGAAACTGGAATCCCTTTTTGCTGAGTACGGCGAAGTAATCTCGGCTAAAGTCATTCTCGATCGCGATACCGGCCGCTCCCGCGGCTTCGGTTTCGTCGAAATGGAAGACGAAGCAGCCGATGCAGCCGTCAGCAACCTCAACGAAGTTGAAGTCGACGGCCGCAATATCCGGGTGAATGAAGCCCAGGAGCGTCCTCGTCGTAGCGGCGGCGGTGGCGGTGGCGGTGGCGGTGGCTACCGCGGCGGCGGCGGTGGCGGCGGTTACCGCGGTGGCGGTGGCGGCGGCGGAAACCGTTGGTAGAACGCCAGACGGCTTGAATAAGGAACGGGCGCCGGTGCGAATGCACCGGCGCCCGTTTCGTTTTCAATAGCCTTTGTCCGTCGTTTCGGGCTAGAGCTGCTTTCTTTTGCTGCTACCAGCTTGCGCCTGGGGGCGCAGGAAAAGGTCAGGAAATGTCTTCGTAAAACCGGAAACGGTACTCGTCTACATCAATCGAGAGGTATCCGATTTCCACAGGGGCAACACCATGAGCCCACGAAGGGGCAGCCGTTCCTGTCATGGAGCGCTGACTGTAGAAGTGTCGCGTCTCCGCTGAAAACGGGCGATGTCTTGAGTCAGCAAAACGAACCGTATGCGCGATACGCAGCGCGGTCTGCCAGCCAGGGACCCGGGAGTGGACGTGCAATCCTGAGTAGAAGATTCCCGTCTCGCTGCCAGGGCGGAAAGCGGAAAACTGCCAAGGATCAAGAACAGCCCCCTCGAAGGTGCGGCGTCCACGGTACCGGGTATTTACCCGGTTTCGGACGACCCAGGCAACGAGTACCTGTTCTTCGGGGCGTTTGGTTTCGGAGAAGATCACCCGAGCCAACCAAAGCGTTTCCGAATCAATGTGTTCGGGACCGATAGGGTCGAATTTGCGGGGATCTTGAAGTGCTTCTTCAATCGGAGTCAATCGGGGGCCGGGCACCGTGATAGGGTGTTCCGTGAGCGAGTTGTCCATTGGGACAGGCGAGGGGCCGCCAATGAGTTCGTGTTCGTACGCAATCACGCCTGAAGAGCCAACAACGATCGCGGCGACTACGCCGGCCGTGTAGAGCCTCATTTTCATGGCAGATAGCGGTTAGTTCTTGGGATAGTTTCATGATCTCCTCCTGAGTCCACCTTTCGGGTGGTACGCGGTGTGAACATCATGTTTTAGTCGGAGGGCCGACAAAGGCCGCTCACTACGGGGTGAGTGGCCGGGGGTTTCGAACCCAATACACAGCCTAAATGGTGTGTAAATAGTGGGTTATAGATAATGAAAATCGATTTCATCGTTCGTTCGAACCACCTTCATGGCGGGTTCACCTCCTGTTCTCCCGGCGTTGATGCAAGCTCCATGCCGACTTCACGCAGCATCTGGATTCAGAGCCAGCCATCGATGTAATTACACCGGAAGAGCGGGTGCAACCCATCTCCCAACGCCTAAATTCACAGTCCTGCAGCCGCCCTAAGCCTCATTCAAGCCCAAATAAGTAGAAAACGAGTCATTTTGAGCCCCGTTATTGTCCTCGATCGCGATATCCCCTTTGTTGAGGATATTTTTTCCGGAATCGGCGAAATTGTAGCCGTTTCTGGACACGAAATCGGCCCATATATCGTTTCAAGGGCAGATGCGGTCATTGTCCGCTCCATCACGCGAATCGATGAAACCCTCCTTTCTGGTTCATCTGTGACCTTTGTGGGTACGGCTACAGCCGGAATTGATCACCTGGATACGGAATTCCTTTCCGATGCAGGAATCCGTTGGTCCCATGCGCCCGGAGCCAATGCGCAATCGGTAGTTGAATATGTGCTGGCATCTATATCCGTTATTGCGAGAAGGCGCAACGAGTCTATTGTTGGAAAGACCCTTGGCGTCATCGGGTGCGGGCAGGTAGGGGAGCGGCTATGTAAGGTTGCAGCGTCGCTGGGTATGAGCGTAGTGCGAAATGACCCTCCCAGGGCCGAGCGCGAAGGGGGAATCGGCTTTGAATCGATACAAACATGTATCCGCTCGAGCGACATTCTGAGTATCCATACACCACTCACACTGGAGGGGCCGTTTGCGACACATCATTTGGTGGATGCTTCCCTGTTACGTCAGGCGAAACCGGGAGCGTGGTTGGTGCAGGCAGCCCGCGGCGGTGTGGTTCACGAGAGAGATGCGTTGGCAGCACGTCGTGAAGGAATTCTGGGCGCCCTCGTTCTGGATGTATTCGAAAACGAACCCACTCCCAGCGAAGAGTCGATCCACGTAGCGGATCTGGCGACCGGGCATATTGCTGGATACAGTCGGGATGCCAAACGGAATGGTGTCCTGATGATGCGTGAAGCCGTGATCAATCACTTTGGCTTGGTCGATCTACAGGAGGATAATTCTATCGCAACCGAATCAGTCGGTGATCGTGTCGTTCTTCCTGTCGAGATCTTCGATCCTGAACATCCCACCTGGATGGAATCGGTGGTACGACAGGTGTACGATATCCGCAGCGATGACGCTCGATTCCGCCGGCAGATGAAAAACGCATTGGAGAAGACAACAGCTTTCCATCGTTATCGAGCCCATTACCCCGCTCGATACGCGTGGTCACGATTTTCGGCTCAGCCGCGAAACGACAAGGAGGCCCGTGTGCTGGCTGCACTCGGATTCAACGTCACACGTGGTGCTTCTGATCAGGTGGAATAGCCAAAGGAGCGCAGCTGGCCATCCGAATTGCGCCAATCGGTACGCACCTTAACGTGCAGCTTCAGGAATATCGGGCGATGTATGAACTCCTCGATATCCTCGCGAGCAAACGTCCCGATCTTTTTCAAGGCCTTTCCTCCTTTACCGATCAGGATGCCTTTTTGAGAATCGCGCTCGACAACTATCTCTGCATGGATGAGATCCTTGTCGTCCTCACGCTCTTCCCAGCTGACCACGTTTACCTGTGTTGAGTAGGGGACCTCCTGCCGATACAGCTTGAAGATCTTCTCACGAATGATCTCGGAAACGAAAAACTTCTCTGGTTGCTCGCTGATCATCTCCCGGGGATAGAAGGCAGGTCCCGCCGGAAGTCGCTTGAGCACCGATTGCATGACCACGTCCAAATTCTTGCCCTTCAGAGCTGAGATTGGAATGACCTCCTCAAACGCGTGTGCCTCCATGTACGCAGAGACCAGCGGTAGCACATCTTCCTGGCGAATCTTGTCAATCTTGTTCAGCACAAGAATGGCCGGGCGCTTACCCACGAACTTCAGACTGAGGTCGTCGACCTTGTCACGCGTCGCGTCGGCCATGAATACCAGAAGGTCTGCATCCGATGTGGAAGTGCGGACATCGTTCATCATGGCTTTTTGCAGCCCGTATCGAGGCTCAATGATGCCCGGGGTGTCCAGCAGGATGACCTGATGATCGTCTCCTGACAGAATTCCCAGAACACTTCGGCGCGTTGTCTGTGGGCGATGCGTCACAATGGACAGCTTTTGGCCCATGAGTGCATTCAGGAGCGTGCTCTTGCCAACATTCGGTTTCCCGATAAGGGCGACGTAGCCACAGCGATGGTTGCTCTGGTCAGGTGCTTGGTCTGCGTCAGGTAGTAAAGATTCAGGAGCCATGAGGGTTATTTTCTATGATCGATCGCATCTCTGCGACGGCGTGCTCGAATCCGATGAAAAGGGCCTTTGCTACGACAGCAAACCCGATGGAAACTTCCGCCAGGTGAGGAATGGCCGCACCGAAAGCGGGATAATTATGTGTGTCCAGACCGTGACCAGCGTGAACCGTCAGGCCGAGTCGATTGGCTTGATCTGCAGCTTCTGCAAAACGCGATAGCAAGCGTTCTCGCTCTGATTCTTTTGCCGCATTCGCATAGTCCCCGGTGTGGAGCTCGATCGCATTGGCGCCAACGTCCGCCGCGGCCTGAATTTGGGATGGTTCCGGGTCTACAAAAAGCGCCACTTGCTGCACGCCGCTGTCGTACAGCTTCGGAATGACCGTCCGCAGGCGTTGTGCATTGGCCGTTACATCCAGTCCTCCCTCTGTTGTGACCTCTTCCCGTCGCTCCGGTACCAATGTGGCCAGCGCGGGGCCCACGTCGCAGCAAATGTCGACGATTTCTGGGGCCAGCGACAGTTCAAAGTCCAACTTTGTGTCCAATTCTGCTGCAAATCGACGCACATCCTCGTCCCGAATGTGACGTCGATCCTCACGCAAATGGAATACGATTCCTGCGGCCCCACCACGAAGGCAAGCCTGTGCAGCTTCCAGAGGGTCCGGAAATGTTTCGCGACGCGCATTCCTGAGCGTGGCGACATGATCAATATTTATTAGGAGCTTCGTCATGGCGGAAGATCCAACGAGGAACGGCTTAATAAGAGAAGGGCAACTTGTGCCGTTCCCAGCGGTCTTGTTTGCGGCGATAGGGGCGTAAAACACCGACACTCATCGAATGTTTTGAGCGTTCTTTGCGAAGCTTTGGTGTTTTGCTTTTCGCTGGATAGGCACCTATTTTCGGTCCTCGTCGAGCCCATTGCGGCCCGCACCTTTTCTGATCCTTACGCACACTTCGAGAAGACAACAATGGCGTCTAGCAGCCGGGGAGTCCAGACCGCATTGCAGGTAGTACTCGCAATTGCCATCCTTGCACTCACCTACTTCCTGTATGAGTCGATCACGGCACCGTATGAGGCCGTTGAGCGTCAGAAAGAGTTGACCGAAATGACGCGTGATCGCATGGATCAGGTGCGTTCTGCGATGATCGAGCACAACCGTCGTGAAGGACGCTTCATCACAACGCTGGATTCGCTGGTAATGTGGCTGAATTCGGACTCCACGATGGTCGCTGGTGCTGACAGTATTTTCGGCGCCGGCTTCATGCCAGATTCTCTTCCGTTCTCACCGCGCACCGGAAATCGATTTGAATTGGCGGTGGTTGATACAACCCGAACCGCTACATATCGATTGGATGATCCCGATTCGGATGATTTCATCGGTTCCCTCTCGGGCGACGTGACTCAGTTGAACGCGGCCAGCTGGGAGTAATCTCCTCCCTGCCGGATCTCATTTTGGATTCGGCACCACCAGGTTCGTTTTGTCATGGCAGGCACCTCCACCGCTGGAGTTGAGTTCAGCCGCGACCTGATGCGCTACGCAGAGGTCGAGCAGAACGACGGGCACTTGAGACTGCTACGTCTGGGTAACTGTGCATTCGAGTTTGATGCCGAGGCCGTCCTTTTCGAGGGCCAGGATTTGTCGCTGCTTGGAGCGATCCGGGAGGCCATGGCGGACATTTTCAGGGACACTGAAGCCAGTAGCTTTCGATTTGTCATCCCCTCTCGCTTTCAGACCCGTTTCACCACGGCGGTTCCAATCGAGGCGGATGTAAATCTGCGCAGTGCCCTCATCGGATACGAGACGCGGTTGTTTACGAAGAACCAGGAAGGAGGGGACATTTTTCCTTCGCATCTTGGCTCGGACACAGATTCAAGTGCTCAGATGTTCGCCGTCTCCCACATCGATGATGCGGTATTCCGGTCCGTAAAGGCACTTGACTCCGTATTTCCAGAGGCGAGCTTCGAACTGGCTCCCTCGATGATGGCTGCTACACTGGCTTTCCGCCACGTCGCGCATCGTCGGCAACTGCCAGGGCGTTACTACCTCTTGGTCGGCTCCGGAATTCAAAACACGGACTTTATCCTGATGAAGGGGGCGGAGCCTGTGACGCAGGAAAGTGTGGAAGTCTCCTCGCCGAAGGACCAGGCGTATCGTGCATTGCTCTGTTGCAGCAGATTCGGCATTTCATGGCAGGACATAGAACGTGTTTTCGTCTACGGAAGTATAGAAGATGACACGCTGGTCCATGTGATGAATGAAGCATTCGGCCCTGAAGTGGAACGCATCAATCCGGGTGTCGTGGTTGGCTTGGATGCAGATCATTTTGGTGATTCGTTTCCCATCGAGGCATTCTTGCCCGTCATGGGCGCAGCTATCCAATAGGACCATGCGGATTATCGCAGGGCGCTTTAAACGACGTACGCTTGCCTCTCCCAGTGGGGATGCTATTCGGCCAACAACGGACCGGACCCGGGAATCCATGTTCAATGTGATCGGGGCGCGACTGGATCTGGAAGGTGCCGTTGTCGCAGACTTGTTCTGTGGTAGCGGATCTTTGGGTTTGGAGGCCTTCAGTCGCGGAGCGAGCCGCGTTGAATTCGTGGATCGAGAGACCACATCGCTCGCACTGGCCCGAAAGAATGCTTTTTCGCTGGATGAACATGCGCCATGCCGATTCATCAGATCGGACGCAAAGGCGTGGGCCCGGCAACAAACCCCGGAGGCTTACGACCTTATATTAGCAGACCCTCCGTATCACGCCGATGGGATCGAAACGTTGATCGATGTAATCCTTCCGCTGCTTCGGAACGGTGGGCTTTTCCTTCTGGAGCACGATCGATCCTTGAAACTTCCTGAGCATGTTGCTCTCGAAGCTATTCGTACTTACGGGAAGACAGCCGTGGCCATCTATCACAAGACATTTTCAGATGTCGATGCCTAAGGAGATCATGCCATGAAGCAGAAAGGACTGGCTCTTTACCCTGGCTCTTTCGATCCGTTTACCTACGGACACCAAGATATCCTGGAACGGGCTTGTGAGTTGTTCGATCATGTTGAGGTAACTATCGCTCGAAATTCGGAGAAGCATGGATTCTTCCCGACAGAGGAGCGGAAGCGGCTGGTCGAGGCCTGTACAAAGCATCTGAAAAACGTCTCTGTTGCTGTATTCGAAGGTCTTTTGGTAGACCATGCCACGTCGCGAGGAGCAATTGCCTTGGTCCGTGGCCTGCGTCAGGTGTCGGACTTTGACTATGAGTTTCGTATGGCTTTCGCCAACCGGAGATTGGCGCCGGAAGTGGAAACCGTATTTTTGATGACCAGTGAGGAACACGCTTTGATCAGCGCTTCCATCGTTCGCGAGATCCATCGCTATGGTGGGGATATCTCGTCGTTCGTGCCCCCTGTTGTGCAGGAAGCCATGACTGCTCGCTGAATCGTAGACCCCCATCATTCTGAAAGATTACCCTGTGAGTCACTCACAAACCTTCAATACCCGCGTTGCTTCGATGCAGCCATCGGCAACGCTGGCCATGACCGCCGCTGCGAAATCCAGGATCCGGGAGGGACATCCCGTGATCGGTCTTTCAGCTGGTGAGCCTGATTTTGATACCCCCGCAGTGATAGCTGAAGCGGGTATTCAGGCTATTCGGGACGGGCATACGCATTACACGGCAAACCCGGGATATCCCGAATTACGAGAAGAAATTGCCCGAAAGTTGAGCCGGGACAACGGTATTGAAGTTGATCCCAACCAGATCCTGTGTTCCAATGGGGCGAAGCAGTCTGTTGCGCAGGCGGTTCTGGCCTTGGTGCGAGACGGTGATGAGGTATTGATTCCAGCGCCGTATTGGGTGAGTTATCCGGAAATGGTGCGCTTGGCTGGAGGGACGCCGACGGCTATTCCGACGACGCATGAAACCGGTTATTTGTTGTCTCCGGGCCAACTGGAAGCCAGTATCACGGATCGAACACGTCTACTGATCCTTTGCTCTCCCTCCAATCCGACGGGAGGCGTTTACACGCCGGAAATGCTCGAGGGTCTCGTCGAGGTGCTTCGGCGACATCCGCAGATCTACGTCATCTCAGATGAGATCTACGAATACATCGTGTATGATACGGCTCATCGTTCGCTGGCCTCCTTTGAAGGGATGGCTCACCGAACGGTAACGGTGAATGGTTTTTCGAAAGCGTACGCCATGACCGGTTGGCGTCTGGGATACCTTGCGGCCGATACCGAAATCGTGAAAGCAGCAGCAAAGATCCAGAGCCAGCTCACTTCCGCTCCATCGAGTATCACTCAGATGGCCGGAATAGCTGCGTTAAGGCTCGATCCCGGCGTAGTCAGGGATATGGTTGTGGCCTTCCGCAGACGTCGGGATATGATGGTTGAACGTCTGAACGCGATTGAAGGGATTGTTTGTCCCGTACCCGAAGGAGCCTTCTATCTCTTCCCCGACGTAGGCTACTGGTTGGGCGCCGAGACGTCCGATGGGACGGTAATCCGGGACACGCAAGACCTGTGCATGTACATCCTGCATGAACACAATGTCGCCCTGGTACCCGGACAGGCCTTCGGTGGACCGAGTGGTTTGCGCGTATCCTATGCGGCCTCTGAATCTGACCTCATGACTGCTGCCGATCGGCTCGATGCAGCATTTGCTGGTCTTACCCTGAAAAGCGCCTAATGCCGCAAGACGGCTTCCGTGATCGATACTGGCTTCACGCACTTCTTTTCGTGCTGACGCTGGCGAGTACCGTGTTTTCTGGCGCGGAGATGGCTGGTCGTTTCCTGATTTACGAAGCAGCGCCGGTTCTCTTTCATCTCGGTCCGATTCCTGTTTCGACGGCTTTCCTGCTGGATGGACTCCGCTTTGGAGGCTCTCTGCTGCTCTTCCTGACCGTGCATGAATTCGGTCACTACGTTGCGGCAAGGGTGCATGGCGTCGCGGTTTCATTACCCTACTACATTCCGTTTCCTTTCAATGGTATCGGAACGTTTGGGGCTGTAATCCGCATTCGCGAGCAAGTGCCGTCCATGGGGAAACTGTTCGATATCGGGGCGGCAGGGCCAATTGCTGGATTCGTTGTTGCTTTCGGCGTGTTGTTGGTTGGATTCTTGACGTTGCCCGATTTTTCCTATGTGGACGGTTTCCCGGGTCATGAACCCTTGAAGGAATGGTTGGAGCAATACGGAGCTTGGCCAGAATCGCAGCCCGGGGTGGGAGGAGATGAGCAACTACTGACGTTGACCATCGGAACGACGCCGCTCTACTGGTTGATGTCCCAGTTTTTCGCTGATGTACCGCCGATGTGGGAGATGTATCACTACCCCATCCTTTTTGCGGGATGGCTGGGTTTGTTTTTCACGGCCCTCAACCTGCTACCCGTAGGCCAGCTGGACGGTGGACATATCCTGTATGCATTGGTTGGCCCCGTCTGGCATCGTCGGATTGCCCGTGCTTTTGTCTTCCTTTTGCTTTGGTCTGGCGGTATCGGATTCATTCGCGAGATCGAGCCGGTTATAGGCTCCTTTTCGCTTCCGATCGGACAGGTGTCCTGGATCGCCTTGTCCTTGATTCTATTCCTCTACTGTCAGCGCATCTTCCGTCGCAATTGGAAGCAGGTGACCTACGCGGTATTCGGTCTGACGATAGCTACGGCCCTCGGACTCAACAGTACCTGGATCGTGGATGTTTTCGGGTACAGTGGCTGGTTGATCTGGTGCTTGTTGATCATTTTGCTCATTCGTGTCGAGCACCCTCCTGTGGTGTACATGGAGCCACTGACCCGAGGGCGCAAAATCCTGGCCGTATGCAGTATGCTTATTTTTGCCCTGTGCTTCAGTTTCAAGCCGCTTTATATTGGGTAATCTCGCGTTCAACGTGGTACTCTAAATACATCCGATCTATCTCCGTTCAACGAAACGTTAGTCGCCACTGCCCGTTTGCTACCACCTTTTCCCTGAAGGGCATCATTTTTCTTGCGACCTGAACGGATTTACATGCTTTTGAGAGTGGATTCCAGCCTCCGGCTTGCCATCCAGCCACCCTGCTTCCGGGTTGTCCTGGCGCTATTCATAGTGGTTTTGACCGTAGCAGGGTGCGACTCTGCTCCCGGACCGGATCCTATGGATGCCTCGGCCCCTCGCATCGCGAATATCCAGGTTTCGCCAGATGTCCTCGCACTGGATCAGATTGGTGGGGAGGGGGATACGGTTACGGCTCCCATAACGGTGTCGGCCGATGTCTCTGATGATGACGACGATTTGGTGACCTTTTTCGTGGTGGTACGATCTGCACTGGCTGGACAACTTCCCCTCGCTCAGACTGAACTTCCCATCGCAGGTTCGGGCCGCATGCAGGCGGTTTTGGACCTTACCGTGTCCAGAGCAGAATCAGGTCGGTTCACAGTGTCCGTATTTGCCTCCGATGTTCAGGGCAATCTCAGCAACGTAGCCTATCACGTTATCGATGTCAGCGCCACCAGCGAGCCACCCAGTATTGTTCAGGTCATCATGGCCGACCGCGTGACGCGGCCTGCCGCGGGAGAGCCACCTCTGAATATTCCGCTGGTCGTGGAAGCGTTCGATCCAGACGGTCTCGACAATATTGCATTCGTGCAAGTGATCGTAAATGGAGGAACGACATTGCGACTCTGTGACGACGGAGGTCAAGCGATATGCAACGCGGGCTTTGGAGCCAGTAGTGGCGACGCCACTGCAGGAGATGGGCTGTTCACGCTCACCATCCAATTGGACAGCAACAATGCTGCGGGTACAAACACCTTCGAGTTCTCCGTAGTGGATCGCAGCGGACTGCGCAGTGCAACGGAAGTGCGAACGATTGTTGTGGAGTAAACGTGATGATGAATCGTGCTTTTTCAACATACCCCTATTGTCTCGCCGTGATGGTGACGGGATTGCTCACCCTGGGCGTTCCCAATACCAGTACCGCGCAGGACATTTCAGGATTGGATGTAAGCCCATTTGGCATCCTGAACAATAGCGTGGCCAATCTGCATGTCACACCCGATGCCGTATGGGTTGGACCCTATCTGAACGTTTCGGTCGATGCCGGAGCATCCTGGTTCTTACCGGAGACCGATTCGCTGTTTGGATCGCCCAATCGCCTTTTTTCCATTGATATAGAAGGAGAAACCATCCTGGCTGGTCTGGGACGTGCGGATAATTCGGGCGGCGAGAGCGTGCAAACTGCCGCTGGCTTCCTCGTCTCCATGGATGGTGGCCAAACGTTTCAGTTCCGCTTTCCCCAGCTGGATGATCCCGATGACGACACACAGGTGTACGGGATCTCTGTGCTGCCTGCTCTTCCTGTGATTGTGCCTCAGCAGAGCCCACCCTTCGATGTGGACATCGATCCCGCCTCAGGAGATTTCTGGGTAGCCGGTTGGGCAAGCGGTGTTCGTCGATCGCAGGATGGCGGCCGCACATGGGAGCGCGTTGTGTTACCCCCCGACGATCTTGATCGAATACGCCCGGAAGAGGCCTACTCATTTTCAGTAGAACCACGTCGTGGCGGGAATGGCTCACTGAATCATATGGGATTCTCTGTCCTCGTCGATGAGACTGGGACCGTGTGGGCCGGGACCGCAGGCGGCCTCAATCGTTCGCTCGATGGCGGCATATCCTGGGATAAGTTCAAGGCAGACGGTACCTCTCGATCCTTGACCGGGGACTGGATAATCTCCATCGAAGAACAAACGACAGGTCAGCAGCCAGTCATCTGGATGGCTACCTGGAACACGAGCGAGTCGGGAGGAGGTACCGGCCAATTCGGTGTTACCCTCACCAGAGATGGGGGCGCCACGTTTGAGCAAACATTGCCTGGAGAACGGGTTTATGATTTTGCGTTTGACGGTCCGCGTGCCTGGGTGGCCGGGGATGGCGGACTTTTCTTTTCAGACGATTATGGTCGAAGCTGGAATTCCATTACCGACTTTCGGGATCAGACAAATCCGACCCGACGCATTCGGGAGGATGCCGACGTGTTTTCTGTTGAAGTGGCAGGTGGAATCCTGTGGGTTGGCACCTCGCAAGGCTTGCTGCGATCGCTGGATAGCGGTATGACATGGACGCTCTTCAGGGTGGACGTACCGCTTAATCCAGATTCGCCATCTGACAGTGTTCCGCGCGTAGAAACATTCGCGTATCCCAATCCCTATTCGCCGGGAGCGGACGGCTTCATCCGAATCAAGTTCGATGCGGGAGCGGGTAGCTCCACAACCATCCGAATCTTCGACTTCGGGATGAATCTGGTTCGAGAACTCAGGGAAGATGGAGCGTCCGGCGTGACGGAGTCGCTATGGGACGGAAGAGATTACCGAGGCGTTCAAGTCGCAAACGGGACCTACTTCTACGAAGTTGCTGTGGGTTCGAAGCGCAGTCGTGGCAAAATTCTGGTGATTGAGTAGGGGAATGACGATGCGCAGTACAGCTAAGATATCGCCGATAGGCCGCTTTGCGGTCGGAATGATGCTGGGTCTGATGGTACTCGGTATGCCCATCTCCGAAGCCGTAGCACAGCATGCCGGTGCGTTTGCGCGGGTCGGTTTCGGAGCACGGGGCATTGCCATGGGAAACGCCCAGGCATCCGATGTCTTCTCCGGTGCCAGTCCGTATTACAATCCGGCGCTGGCCCCGCTTACAGAGGGGCAGACCATAGCGGCTTCGGTCTCTGCTCTCAGCTTTGATCGGAGTCTTCAGTACTTACAACTTGGTGCGCCACTGCAAGGACGTGCAGGTTTTGCCGTCGGTCTCGTTCATGCCGCTGTATCGGATATCGACGGCCGTGATAACAGCGGTTTTCATACAGGCTCGTTCTCGGTAGATGAGTATGCAGGCTTCCTCTCGTTTGGTTTACGACTGTCGGAGAAGGTGAGTGGAGGAATCAACCTGCAGATTTTCCAGAGTGACCTTTTTGACGGGTTATCGGCTGCCCGAACAGTGGGCGTCGACATCGGGATCGCCTACCGACTGCGGGAAAATTGGGCCATGGCCGTCGTGTTCGACGACCTGCTTGCTCGCTATACGTGGGATGGATCCGATATCGGAGGGAGTGGCTCCGAGGTGACCGATTCCTTCCCGCGACGCCTGCGCCTTGGCCTTTCGCACCTAGGTGGTGATGGAAAATGGCTTGTATCAGCTGAGCTGGAATCGAGGACCTCGTCGGCGACGCGTATCTCCTACGAGCCACGTATTCTCGGGGACGGGGCCTCCCGTATCAGAAATGAAGAGACCCTGACGCTGCAGGAAACTCGCTTCAGGGTAGGAGCAGAGGCTGAACTGCTGGAGGGATTTGCCTTGAGAGCGGGATTGGAGCAATTGGGAGATGAAACATTGGGATCATTCCGCCCCTCAGCCGGATTCAGTGCAGAGCAGCCAATGGGCGAGTTACGACTGCAAATAGACTACGCCTTCGGTTTGGAAGCGCAAGCGGGCGGCCGCATGCACTTCGTAACGCTTCGAATCGCGCTCTGAGGCACGTATACCCTCGCGCTATCACGTTAACCTTTGATCTCCTGATCTGATGCGACTTCGCTTTTTTCTTGCCGCGGCTTCCATTGCGATGAGTCCGCTGCTGGTATCTGCACAGGATTCTGGACTTTCGTTCCTGACGTTGGGAATTGATGCGCAAGCGCTGGCTAAAGGCGATGCTGGTGTGGCAACAAGTTCAGGGGCATTTGCCTCGTATTGGAATCCAGCCGGTTTGGCCGGTACCGAATCCGAGATTGGAGTCTCTCATCACGTCTGGATTGGAGATATTCGCACGTATGGCCTCAACGGAGCGTTCCGCGTGGGAGAACGATCGGGTATCGGCGTTTCGATTGTTGCAACGGGTGCAGGCAGCCTCGAAGCACGCGAACAACCAGGGGAGTCGGACGGCTTGTTCGACGCTCAATTCGTGAGCGCGGGAGCCTCTTTTGGTCATCAGTTCGGACCTTTGCGCGCCGGTGTTGCCGTCAAATTCCTCTCAGAGCGGATTTTCACGAACTCGGCAAACGGGTATGGATTCGACGTAGGTATTCAGACGGCTCTTCTGAACGAAACGGTACACCTCGGAGCCATTATGGCCAATATGGGCTCCATGGAAGAGCTCAATGTGGAGGCGACAGAGCTTCCTCGATTGCTGCGTGTCGGTGCTGAGGTATTTCCATTCCGGGCCATCACTGCACTGGACGGTGAGGTATTCCTGTCCACATCACTGCTCGCCGAAGTATCCCACAATTACGTGACTGATCGTACCCAGTGGCACTTTGGACTGTCAGCAGAAGTCCTTGAAACCGTGACGGCACGGGTAGGCTACTTGACCCATGATTTTTTACGTGATGTTTCGGCTGGCGTGGGTATCGAAATTGCCGATATCTGGTTCGACTATGCCGTGCTTCCTTTTGAGGACGGATTCGGTGGGCCGGGCCATATCATAACGGTCCGATACGGCTTCTGAGAACTGCTGCGGCGTTGCTCAGGGCGCTCAGCGTCAGAGATTCCGGAAGAGGTCAATCAAGGACGTGAAGCCCGTACCGGAGACCCCGGATCGTACGCGAAGGGAGCACCATGCATCGAGGATCATCATCTGAGTCGCGTGAATGGGGACTGCGATCCAGAAGCTCCTCGTGCGCCATACAAGGGCGCCCAGCGCAACACCACCGACGATTGACAAGAGCGCTTCGGGGATCGGCTTGTCATAATGCAAGATGGCAAACGGAACCGTCTGGACGAAAATGGCCATCAGGCCAAAAGCACGAGCCGTCCCAAACAGGACAAACCCCCTCCAGAGATATTCCCAGCCGATCCAATACAGAAGAAAAAAGGATTCATAGACCAGAAACACGCCCCAGTCACGCGATGCCGGAGCATAGTGTGGGTACTTGTTCATGAACTCCGGCGTCGCCGAAAGGAACCACGTACCGAGGGCAACGAGCGGTACGTAGAGCAGTGCGATTTTGGAGGCCAGCTTCCAGTCTCCAGCTCCAAGACCCATTTCCGACCAGGAGTTCTTGAATCCAAAACGCAGCAGCGCAACCGGAACGACGAACCCCAGGATGCCCTGGATGCCAAACCACCACACCCACCCGTGGAGTCCGGAATAGTTGTCGGTCAACAAAGGGGCAACTTCCCTTCGAAAGAACCCCCGATTGCCGTAGTTCATCTGAAGGATGACAGTCAGCGCCGCAAACAACAGCACGGTGGCCGTCTGTTTGTCAACCCGGCGCCAAGCGTTTACCAGCCGCTCCCATTCTGCCTTGAAGTCGATGCCCAACATGTCGCTTGTCAGACGTGGCGCTCAGCATGGTACGAGGAGCGTACCAGCGGACCGCTTTCCACATGCTCGATGCCTTTCGCTTCACCGACTTCTTTGTACCAGGCGAATTTATCTGGATGGATGAACTCTTCCACCGGAAGGTGCATGCGGGTGGGCTGCAGGTACTGGCCGATGGTCATCACATTCAGGCCAATCTCTACGAAGTCATCCATCAGAGCGAGTACTTCGTCGTCCGTCTCACCGAGGCCGACCATGATGCCGCTCTTGGTACGCAGCCCCTGGTCCTTGGATATGTGGAGTACATCCAATGAACGCTGGTAGACGGCTTGGGGACGGACACGTTTGTAGAGGCGTGGAACCGTCTCCATGTTGTGATTCATCACTTCAGGTCGGGCATCAATCACGATCTGAAGGGCGTCCCAGAGGCCACGGAAGTCTGGAATCAGGACCTCGATCGTAACCCCTTCAATTTCTTCGCGAAGCCGTTCGATGGTCTTGGCAAAGATTGGCGCTCCGCCATCCTTGCGCTCGTCACGGTTCACGCTGGTGATGACAGCATGTTTGACGCCCATGGTTTTGGCGGCGTTAGCCACACGATTGGGCTCATCCCAGTCCAGTCCTTCATCAGGGCGACCGGTCTTTACCGCGCAAAAACCGCAAGACCGGGTACAGACGTTACCAAGAATCATGAACGTGGCTGTACCTGCCGTCCAGCATTCTCCCATGTTGGGGCAACGCGCGCTTTGGCACACAGTGTGTAGACCGTTGCTTTCAATGGTATCGACGAGCTTCTTGTAGGTCTCGCCGTAGGGCAACTTCACTCGCAACCAGTCCGGACGACTGCCACGGACGTTTTCAACAGCAGGTGCTTCAACGACCGGCAATTCGAGCATGCCGTCCATTTCAGTCGCACCGCTCGCGGCTTTGAGCTGAATATCTCCGGGAAGAAGGGGTTTCCGTTTCGCTTCCATCGCTACGGGATTTGAGATGAGGTGGGACAACCTGCCCGTTCGTTGAATGATCCCCGAATTAGTAACAGGTGGAGTGAACTTTCGGTCGAAAGCAGTATCTTGCTGTGCTGCTCGTTTTCGCCTTTTCAGACGCGTACGCGTCGATTTCGGGGGTTTCGGGCCACCTCACCCGGATAGTATCACATTCAAAAACGGTACGGAGTATGACCAATCGTAGGCAGATCACGCCAGATCAGGTGGAAGGAATATTCATGGAGCATACCAACGCAGAGGGTATGATGCCCATGGTGTTGGATACGCAGGCCAGTGGCGGTGTTGATCTGATCGACGAGCAGTCCAATCGGGCCTACATGGACTTCTTCGGATTCTACGCATCCAATGCGGTAGGAATGAATCATCCGAAGATGGTGGACGACGAGGATTTCAAAGCTCGTCTCCTCGATTCAGCTCTCAACAAGGTTACCAATTCCGATGTGCGCACGGTGCACATGGCCCGTTTTCTGGACACGTTCGGGCGCGTTGCCAAGCCGGACTACCTCCCCTACGCATTTTTCGTCTCAGGTGGAGCGCTGGCTGTCGAGAATGCCCTGAAAACGGCCTTCGACTGGAAAGTGCGGAAGAACTTCCAGAAGGGATATCGTCGCGAGGTCGGCACCAAGGCCCTGCATTACGACCAGGCTTTTCATGGTCGCAGTGGCTATACAATGACCATGACCAACACGGCCGATCCACGGAAGACCATGCACTTTCCGAAGTTCGATTGGCCGCGTGTATCGAATCCGAAGATCAAATTCCCGATGGAGCATCACATGGATGATCTCCTGAAAAGGGAAGAGGTCTCACTCAATCAGATCAAACACTATTTCCACTCGATGAAGGACGAGATTGCCTGCGTCATCATCGAACCCATCCAGGGAGAAGGCGGCGACAACCATTTTCGGAAAGAGTATTTGCAGGCTGTCAAGGATCTTTGTGTCGAGAATGATGCGCTGCTGATCTTCGACGAAGTGCAGACGGGTGTCGGAATGGCTGGCTCATTCTGGGCCCATCAGTCCATCGGCGTTGAGCCAGACATCATTTCCTTCGGAAAGAAAACCCAGGTTTGCGGAATCCTCGCTGGTCGCCGCTTGGATGAGGTCGAAGGACACGTTTTCAAGATGGGCAGTCGAATCAACTCGACGTGGGGTGGTAACCTGACTGACATGGTGCGCTTCGACCGGATTCTCGAGATCATCGAGGAAGATAATCTGATCGAGCATGCGAACGTCATGGGGGATCACCTACTGGCCCTGCTCGACGCGATGTCCGAGGAGACGGAATCGGTGTCAAACGTCCGAGGTCGTGGTCTTTTCTGTGCGGTCGACGTTCCGACCAATGAATTCCGTGACCGGGTGCTGCAACGCTGCTACGACGAAGGTATCATCATTCTGGGTTGCGGTTCGCATTCCATCCGCTTCCGGTCGCCCCTGACCATCACGCGTGAGGAAATAGACAAAGGCGTCGGCATTCTGCGCGACATCATCCTCAAGGTGGAGTCCGAGTACAAGCCGTACCGCAAGAAAGCGGGCCTCACGGATG